>OIXV01000020.1_pt1 | contig 143041 bp, 118 predicted proteins | sample 1587771 | NCBI WGS metagenome assembly OIXV01 (sample SAMEA3888893, study PRJEB22519) | human gut metagenome | biome: human gut; feature: human-associated habitat; material: faeces | place: Denmark | collected 2010
AACACCGTACGAGATTCACTACTCCGAGGTGTTGCATTTGATTTGAAGATTCAAGCGCAAAAACTCTAATCGACGCCGCGCATACACTCTTGAAATGAGAAGCGATGCTCGTATCATACCCGCATGGACATCTGCCTCTCACATATCTCTGCCTTTCGGTGGCTCATGCGCAACCCGAATCCTCTCGTGGCGCAAAAAAGAGCGCGTTATCGCGCCGATGCGCCCGATGCCATCCCCTCGCCGACTCGCTGCCGAGAGCTTGCGCTTGAGCTTGACCCAGAGCGCGTGTTTCTCGACTTCCTCTCAAGCAGCCGCCGAGGGAGAAACAATGACGAGCACTTCGCTGTTCACGTCCAAACCGAACCGCTTCCACCAAAATCTTTCATTAGAATCGGGGCTATCGGCAGGACTGCGATTTATGTCGCCTCACCAGAACTTGTTTTCATGCAGCTCGCTCAACGCCGCCCACTTGAAGAAGCGGTCTATTTTGGCTTCGCCCTTTGCTCGCTTTACCGCATCGACCCAACGGCACTGGGAGGATTACGACAACGAGACGAGCGCCTGCTATCTAGCGCGGAGTACGTTATCGCAGATAAGCCCCTCACAACCGTTAAGCGCATCGAGAACTTCCTTGACACCGCCAAGGGAAACCTCGGTTGCAAGAAGGCTCGCTCGGCACTGAAGTTCGTCCGTGATGGCTCGCGATCGCCTATGGAATCTGCGCTCGCAATTACCTTAGGACTTCCTCGCATTCGCGGAGGTTTCGGTCTTGGCGTCGGACAAATGAATCATGCAGTTCGAATATTCAATGGCACTGATTGGGCGGGTGAAAGGCGCTACGTAGCCCGATACCCAGACATCAGCATCGAGCATACGGATTTGTCGGGCCGAAAAAACACCGTCGGGATCGATTACGATGGGCGCGCCTTCCACTCAACCGCTTCCGCCCTTGCGCGAGATGCTCGCCGGAGAAACGAGATTGCTCCGATTCGAGGATTTACTCACCTCAGCATCAACGCCCAGGAAGCCACCGACTTCATCGCATTCTGCAGATTTGCTGATCAGGCAAGGCGAGCCCTCGGCATCAGGTCACTCGACCGATGCCCTCGAAACAACCCCACCGTTGCAGATCTCGAAAAACGCGACGCCATCGAGCGAAAGCAACTCGACCTCTGGAGAAAGCTCATTTGCCAGAGCGACTTCCGGAGAATTGAATAGAGTCGTACTCGATAAACGCCTATTGCAGCGGCGAAACCCACATTCCCCTTTTACCGAAGCAGAATAGCCTTCGTTCCCCCTGACGGCAGTGCAATTTGAACCCCCCAACATGCCAGAAATCGGGTGGTTTTCATCAACATGGCATCCTGAAGGAGACATGGAGCTATCACTTGACAGCAGACGCAAGGCGCTCACCTGCAGTTTTCCATCTTTCACTCCCATACCACTTCTCAGGATGAGACCTAGAGCGCACACGTTTGATGATAACCACCTGATTTCTGGCAGGACCCCCTCATTTTCGACCGCAAGGTATCGCAAGCGCGCAAGATAGGCAACATTCGGGGCAAGGAGCGATAGGCGGGTGCGATATAGGTGAGGCTGCATTTCAGGGTAGGGTCGAGAAGCGGGCGCGCATAGGCTTGAGACGAGGCTCGTGGCATAGGTTTGAGGCAAGGTTTGCAGTGCGGCTCCGCAGACCAAAACAGTGCGGCGGACAACCGCAGCAGACGCGCCCAGCACAACAGGCGAACCGCGAGCGAACGGCGCTCATATTCGGTCCAGCGCTGGAATACGTCCGAGCACTTCGCGGCCGTCCAGCCCACCCCATCACAAGACGAAAGAAGGCCGCCCTCAGGCGGCCTTCCGAACACTTAGGGGTCTACTTCCGCTACAGGTGCAGCACGCGATCCTTGATTTCCTGAGTACGGCCCTGGTTCCAGAACTGCGTGCCGATGTATCCGCAGGTACGGCGTGCAACGTTGAGCTTTTCCTGATCGCGATTGCCACAGTGAGGGCACTCCCACACCAGCTTGCCGTCGTCTTCCACAATCTGAATCTCACCGTCGAAGCCGCACACCTGGCAATAATCGCTCTTCGTGTTGAGCTCCGCGTACATGATGTTGTCGTAGATGTACTGCATGACGCGGATGACGGCCTTCAGGTTGTCCTGCATATTGGGGACTTCCACGTAGCTGATAGCCCCACCCGGAGACAGACGCTGGAACGCGCTTTCGAACTTCAGCTTGTCGAAGGCGTCGATCTGCTCGGTCACATGCACATGGTAGCTGTTCGTGATGTAGCCCTTGTCGGTGATGCCGGGAATCACGCCGAAGCGACGCTGCAGCGCCTTCGCGAACTTGTACGTGGTCGACTCGAGCGGCGTGCCGTAGAGCGAGAAGTCGATGTCGGTCTCCGCCTTCCACTCGGCGCACTTGTCGTTCATATGCTGCATGACCTCCATGGCGAACGGCGTGCCCTCCGCCTCGGTGTGGCTGTGGCCGGTCATGTACTTCACGCACTCGTAGAGCCCCGCGTAGCCGAGCGAAATGGTGGAATACCCGCCGTAGAGCAGTTTGTCGATCGGCTCGCCCTTCTCAAGGCGCGCAAGCGCACCGTACTGCCACAGAATCGGCGCGGCATCGGAAAGCGTGCCCTTCAGGCGATTATGGCGGCACATGAGAGCCTTACGGCACAGCTCGAGACGCTCGTCGAAAATCTCCCAGAACTTCGCCTTGTCGCCATGGGAAGAAAGCGCCACATCAGGCAAGCTGATGGTGACAACGCCCTGGTTGAAGCGCCCATAGTATTTCGGCTTGCCCGGTTCGTAGTTGCCCGCGTTCGCCACGTTGTCGTAGCCGTTGCCGGAACGGTCGGGCGTGAGGAAGCTGCGGCACCCCATGCACGTGTAGCAATCACCGTTGCCCTCGGTCTCGCCCTTGGACAGCTTCATCTCGCGCATCTTCTTCTCGGAGATATAGTCGGGCACCATGCGCTTCGCCGTGCACTTCGCCGCCATCTGCGTGAGGTAGAAATACGGCGAGTCCTCGCGCACGTTGTCTTCCTCAAGCACGTAGATGAGCTTGGGAAACGCCGGCGTGATCCACACTCCAGCCTCGTTTTTCACGCCCTCGTAGCGCTGGCGCAACGTTTCCTCGACGATCATGGCAAGGTCGTGCTTCTCGGCCTCGGAGCGCGCCTCGTTCAGGTACATGAACACGGTGACGAATGGGGCCTGACCGTTGGTAGTCATCAGCGTGACGACCTGGTACTGGATGGTCTGCACGCCGCGGCGGATCTCGTCGCGCAGGCGGCCTTCCACCACTTCGGCGACGCGGTCGGCGTTGGCCTCGAGCCCGAGCTGGTTGATCTCCTGGAGCACCTGGCGGCGAATCTTCTGGCGGGAAACGTCGACGAAGGGCGCTAGATGCGTGAGCGAGATGGACTGCCCGCCGTACTGGCAGCTGGCCACCTGCGCAATAATCTGCGTCGCAATGTTGCAGGCGGTGGAGAAGCTGTGCGGGCGCTCGATCATGGTGCCCGAGATAACGGTGCCGTTCTGCAGCATATCTTCCAGATTCACCAGGTCGCAGTTGTGCATATGCTGCGCGAAGTAGTCAGAATCGTGGAAGTGGATGATGCCTTCGTTGTGCGCGCGCACCACCTCGGGCGGAAGCAGCAAGCGCATCGTGATGTCCTTGGACACCTCGCCCGCCATATAGTCGCGCTGCACGGAGTTCACCGTGGGGTTCTTGTTGGAGTTCTCCTGCTTCGCCTCCTCGTTGTTGCACTCGATGAGCGAGAGAATCTTGTCGTCGGTCGTGTTGGAATGGCGCTTCAAGGATTGCACGTAGCGGTAGATGATGTACTTGCGCGCCACGGTGTAGCGGCCCTGCGCCATGATCTGGTCTTCCACCATGTCCTGGATTTCCTCGACCGACACGGTATGGCCCGAACGACCGCACAGCCACTCGACGCTATGGGCGGCGAGCGCAACCTGCTCGTCGGTCAAGCGCTCGTTTTGCGGAACCTCATTGTTGGCAGCCTTGATGGCATTCACAATCTTGTCGATGTCGAAGGGCACTTCCGAGCCGCTGCGCTTGATAATCTTCATGGCACTTCCTCTTCGTTGCTTATCTGAAACCGTCTTGCTCGCCCGCAATGGGGACGCGACCGCGCGGGAAGGTATTTCCCGACGTCAGAGACGCTACTCACGATCTTTAAGGGGTTTACTGCATGCGGACGCCTACGCATCCGCCTATCTTATGTGCTTATGATACGACATTCAAACACAATATATTGTGTTTTATTATTTTGAAAAATCCATAGATGGTGTTTTCCCGATAGTTTTCCACTTGCCCCGAAAACGGCATAACCCCACCTCGCCACGAAAGGCGCGCATTGTTTGGGCGCCTCGAAAACGCAGTTTTCCACCACCGCAAAACCCCAGGAGAAAATTTTTTGTGCGCCAAAGGCTCGCGCAAGGGGCTTGACAAGCGCAACGCTGCGGCTGCGCTATACTTTCACGCATGGCAAGCTATCAGCATATCTCGCACGGGTTCGACCCGGTATTCGACGAGCACTCCCGCGTCCTCGTGCTAGGGTCGTTTCCCTCGGTGCTCTCGCGTGCGAACGCCTTCTACTACGGCAACCCGCAAAACCGCTTCTGGCGCGTCATCGCGCACTCCCTCGGCAAGCCGGTGCCGCCCAACGAAGGCGAGCCCCTGCCCCCGAACGGCAGCACAGCATCGCTTGAGGAGTCGATTGCCGCGAAGAAGACGCTTCTCCTCGAGGGCGGCATCGCGCTGTGGGATGCCATCGAGGAATGCGACATCAAAGGGTCTTCGGACGCGAGCATCAAAAACGTCGTGCCCGCGCACATCGAGCGCATCACCGAGTGCGCGCATATCGAGGCCGTCATCTGCAACGGTGCCACGGCGGGCCGCCTCTACAAGCGCTACCTGCAGTGGAAGGTCGGGCTTGTCGCGCACGTGCTTCCCTCGACAAGCCCTGCGAACGCCGCCTGGAAAACCGAGCGCCTCATCGAGCGCTGGGGCAACGAACTCCGCGCGATTGCCGACGAGCTGGCGGAAGTAGACCGGCAGCGGGAAACGGCGGCGGACGAAGGCGCCACCGAGGAGCCGCACCGCAGCCGCGCAAAGGGAAGCGCAACCGTGCGCACCCGCAAAGGCGGCTCCGTTTCCTATGGCACCATACGAATCGACGCCCCCGCTGCCTCGAACTTCGCGGTGCACAAGTCGATGCAGGGAAACAAGCGCGCCAACACCAAGCCCGAGCTTTTGATGCGCGAGCGGCTGCGCGCGGCGGGACTTGGCGGATACCGTCTGCAGTGGAAAGTCGCAGGGCACCCCGATATCGCCTGGCCAGGCAAGAAAGTCTGCGTGTTCGTGAACGGATGCTTCTGGCACCGATGCCCGCACTGCAAACTTTCGACCCCTAAGAAGAACGTGGAGTACTGGACCGCGAAGTTCGAGCGAAACGTCGAGCGCGACCGCGAGAACGTCGCCGCGCTCGAAGCCGACGGCTGGCGCGTTCACGTGGTATGGGAATGCGAGCTGAAGAAGAAGACGATCGACGCCACACTGGCGAAACTTCTCCCCGAACTCGCAAGCGAGCTGGGAAAAGAGATTACGTTGCCCGGAGGTGGCGCGCTTAAGCCCGAGAGCACGAGCGCCAGTCCCAAGCACGAGCCCGAGCCCGACGGCACGAGCGCAAACGTCGCACCCGCCGACGCCGCCCAGTCCTCGCCTGCCGCAAGCGCGCCGACAAGCGAGCCCAAGCGCTACTACCTCTACGTTCTCGAATGCGGCGACGGCACGCTCTACACCGGTTACACGCCCGATGTTGCGACGCGCCTCGCCCAGCATCGCGCAGGCACGGGAGCGAAGTACACGCGCGGGCGCGGGCCGCTCACCCTGCTCGCAAGTGCGGAATTCCCCACCAAACACGACGCGATGAGCGCGGAATATCGCTTCAAGCGCCTTACGCGCGACAAGAAAGACGCCCTGCTCGCGAAGGCTGCCGCATCGAAAGAGCCCTTCGAGCGCATACTGGAGGAAGCGTTCGCGAAATAGAGCACTTCGCAAAGCCAGCCACGCACTCGCAGCCTCACGCCCGAGCAGCCATTGAAAGTCGCACCCCATAAGCACTCGGCAACGGAGGGCGGCGAGTAAACCCGCCCGACAAAATAGACTCGCTCAACAACGAAGCGCCGCACCGTTATCGGCACAGCGCTTCATCCATTCCCTTGATTGTCGCAACGGGGGCGGCTCCTACTCGAACTCGTAGAGGCCCTTCGTCGCTTCCTGGAACGCGGCATACACTTCCATCGCCACGCCTTCATCCTCCACAAGCTCGAAGGCGGACGGTTGGTCGTCTTCGTCGAACTCCACCGCCTCAAGGATGATCACCTCGCCCGAAGAGAGCGCCGGCTCCTCCTCGCTCACCGGGAAGAACACGCCATAGCGGTGGCCGCCATGCAGAAGCAGGCCGAGGAATTCCAGAACGGTCGCGTCGCCTTTGGAGTCCTCGAAGTTGATGGTCAGGCCCTCCTCGACGGGCGGGCAAAAATTAGGGTTCGAACCTTCGCGCACGGGGCGCTCCTCTCTTTTCGCGCACCGATTGGGTGCCGCATTCTCGTAGCTGTAAGTCTTACCCGTAAGTATAGAGCGAGCCCCCGCCTTATCGTGCGAGGGCTCGCAAATCAATCGCATTCGCGCAAACCGGCAAAAGCCGCTCCGCCTTACTTCTTCCCCTTGCGCTCGGCGCGCGAAGGCTTCTTCTTGCCGAAGTCGGGCGAAACCGCCGCGTTATGAGGCGACACTGCCGAAGTCACAGCCGCCGAACCCTCGGAAGCGCCAGCGTCCACCGAAGAAGCCGCATCACCAGCAGCCGCCGCAGCCACAGCGGGAACAGCCGCACCCGGAAGGCGGTTCAGGAACCAGCGCTGGATGTCGTTGCCGTACTTCTTCTGCAGCTTCTTGAAGCGCGGCTCGTGCGTCTTCCAAATGACGTAGAGCGGCGTCGCGATGGCGTAAGACGAGTAGCAGCCGCACACGAGGCCGATCGTCATGGCAAGCGCGAAGTCCTTCAGCGTTTCGCCGCCGAACAGCAGCATTGCGACAACCGGGATGAGCGAGGTGATCGAGGTGTTGAGCGAGCGCACGAGAACCTCGTTCACCGAGTGGTTCGCCATGGTGGCGAAAGTGCACTTCACCGAATCGTCCTTCATGTTCTCGTTGATGCGGTGGAACACGACAACCGTATCGTAAAGCGAGTAGCCCAAGATGGTGAGCAAGGCGGCGATGGTGTTCGGAGTGATCTCGCGACCGACGAGCACGTAGACGCCCACAACGATGATAAGGTCATGCAGAAGCGCGACGACCGCCGTCACGCCCATCTTCGGATCGCGGAAGCGGATCGAAATGTAGGCGATAATCAGCAGCAGCGAGATGAAGAACGCAATCGCCGACGACTGGATGACGCTTGCACCCCAGTCAGGGCCGATCGTGGTGACCTCGAAGCTGTCGGTGGTCCAACCGAAGGTGTCCGCCACCTCGTTCGCCGTCGCCGTCGCATCTTCAGCGGAAGTCGTGGTGGTGCGAACGAGGAAGCCCGGCTCGCCGTCGGCCGTCGTGGTCTGGATGACCGCGTCGGGCTCGCCCGCATCGCTGAACGCATCACGGACCTGCTCGGTCGTGACGTCGCCCGTGCCGTGGAAGGTCACCGACGTGCCGCCAACGAACTCGATGCCGAAGTTCATACCGCGCACGCCGACGATAATGGCGACAAGCACCATCGCGCAGCAGGCCACGGTGAGGAAGATCTTCTTAAGCCCCAAAAGGTTGATGTCGAGCTTGATAAAGCGGCCGCGCACGTCCTTGCGGGAAGCGGCCTGCTTCACGCCCTGGAAGTAAGGCACAGCCTCGATGCAGTCCTCCACACCCCAGAACTTGGGGTGCTTCGCGATGAGCTTCGGGGCGAGAAGGCGGATGAGCGGCGCCTTGAACAGAAGCATCATGACGATGTCGCACACGATACCCAAAGCAAGCGTCATGCCGAAGCCCTTGACCGAAGCGCTCGCCAGGAAGAACAGCGTGAGCGCGGAGACGAGCGTCACAAGGTCGGCGTCGATCGAGGTCAGGATGCCGTGACGGACGCCCGTGATTGACGCGGCGCGCACGCTTCGACCCATGCGGATTTCCTCGCGGAAGCGCTCGAGCGTCAGGATGGAGGAGTCGGCCGCCATGCCGATGGTCAAAACGACGCCGGCGATGCCCGCCATAGAAAGGCTGAACAGGCCAAATGCGGAAAGCAGCGCGAGGATGCCCAGGTAAATCGCTGCGAACACGGCCATTGCCGCCGCGGTGATGATGCCGAGCCCCTCGTAGAACACGAGCAGGTAAATCATAACGATCACAAGGCCGATGAGCGCTACGAGCACGCCGGACTGCAGCGCATCCTGGCCGAGCGTCGGACCGACGACCTGGCTTTGCGCATACTCGAAGCTCACGGGCAGCGAGCCGGACTCGAGCACGGTCTTCATCTGCTTGGCCGCGTCAAGCGTATAGCCGCCAGTGATGGAAACGTTGCCGTCGGAGATAACGGACTGCACGGCGGGAGCGGACTGCACCTCACCGTCGAGGATGATGACGATCTGGCCCTTGGTGGGAGCGAGGTCTTCAGTTGCCTCGGCGAAGGCCTTCGTGCCCTCGGAGTCAAGGCGCAGGTTAACCGCATAGTCGGTCGAGGTCTGGGAAGCCTGGCCCACGTCGACCTTCTCGAGGTTCGAACCGGTGATGATCGGCGTGTACGTGCCCTCTTCGACCTTGAGGTGCTCCACCTTCTCGCTCGGGAAGGAATTGCCGAACGCGTCGGTCACCGTGCCCTGCGTGCCGTATTGGCCGTTTTGGATCTTCGTCTTCACATCAGAATCGGTGAAGGAGTCAAGCCGCGCGAACTCGAGCTTGCCCGTCTTGCCGATGGTATTGAGCGCTTCCTCGGTGTCGGATAGGCCGGGGATCTGCACGAGGATCTGGTCGTTGCCCTGAATCTGCACGACCGCCTCGGATGCGCCAAGGGCATTCACGCGGTTCTCGATGATCGCGCGCGAAGATTCCATGTCCTCAGTGGAAACATCCGACCCGTCGTTGTTGTGCGCCGTGAGCACGACCGAAAGGCCACCTTGAATGTCGAGGCCTTGATTGATCTTTTCCTGCGGCGGCGTGAACATCACGATCGAGCCGATGACCAAAAGCGCCATGACCACGAGCAGCCATACGTTGCGCCTATCCTTATTATGATGCTTCTTCTTTTTCTGAGGTTCCGCCATGTGCGTTTTCTTCCTTGCCCTGTCCCCCTACCGCAAAACTATGCGCGACGGGAAATCTGCCAGTAAACCTAACCCTCGTATTTTTGCACAACTAGGCCGCATGAGAAAGCAACTTGTGGCATGTTGCAAAAAATTATTCTTAAAGGTAGATAAAATTGCGGTAAAGAAGCCTGGCAAAACGCCGAAAGGCATCGTCGGGAAGCACCTCATCGTCAGGATGCTTGCATTCCGATGCGGGTGCGCTATGCTGCTGATATCGACCTCAACATGGCCGCTAAGTCGCAAGAGCGCGACCCCGAACAACGTTGTGCCGACGAAGGATAAGAAGTATGCCCATTATTCTTGGATTTCTGGCAGGTGTCGGCTTACCCATACAGACGAGCGTAAACACAAGGTTACGGAAAAAAGTCGGCTCCCCCTTCAACGCAGCCCTGGTGTCGTTTCTTGTAGGGTTATTGTTTCTGTCCGCGTTGTTGCTGGTCACCGGGCAGGGGCTGCATATCCCTTTCGCACAATTGCTGAATGAGCCCGCATGGATCTGGATCGGCGGCATTTGCGGCGTGGTGTTTCTGACGGGAAACATCTTGCTGTTTCCGAAATTAGGCGGAGTGCAGACGGTCGTGCTTCCGGTTCTCGGCCAAATCTTAATGGGATTGACCATTGATAATTTCGGGCTGTTCTATTCGCAGCAAACATCATTGACCGCGTTTCGCATTGCAGGTGCGGTGCTGGTGCTACTCGGCGTGGTTTTGGTCTCGACGGCGAAAGAAAGCAAGGCGGAGCGCAACAATCGACAAAAATCAGCACCGGCCTCTTTGTGGCTCTGGAGGGCGTTTTCCATCTTTAGCGGAATGGCAGTTGCAACCCAAACTGCCGTTAACGGCTACCTTGGGGTAGCGGCAGGTTCCCCGATAAAAGCATCCGTCATCTCGTTCGCCGTCGGCATTATCTTGCTGGCAATTATCTGCATCGTCTTGCGTTTAAAGAATGGGAAACCAGAGTCAAAGGAAGAGAGACCGGCTAAAAACCCCTGGTGGATGTGGATTGGCGGAATCCTTGGCGGACTATACGTTCTCGCAAATGTCTATCTGTCGAGAATCATAGGAACTGGAATGACGGTTGTCGTTCTTTTGGTCGGCTCCACAACGGGCGGCATTCTAGTCGATCATTTCGGGACATTCGAGTCTCCGAAAAAAGCAGTTAACAGGCAGAAGATACTCGACGTCCTCATCATGATTCTAGGGGCCGCCGCAATTAAGCTGCTGTAAGAGCCCCTCCGTCGGCCCGCAAAGCCTGCGAGGGTCGTATGCAGCTTACCGATGCAGGAGGAAGTCGATAATGTTCACGATTTCTATCCCATAGTCAAAACTTGCGAGATTTGCAAGTTTTGACTATCACATCGACGAAACTTGTCAAATATGCAAGTTTTGTCGATGGAAGAAGCCGCCCGGCGCCGACAGCCCTCGGTACCGGGCGGCTTCTGTCTTAATAGTCCTTCGCCGCAGGGCTTGCCATCCATTCCGCCTCGAACTCGGCATACGCATCGGCAAGCACGGCCTCGCGCACGCGGCGCATGAGGTCGAGCAAATAGTGCAGGTTGTGAATGGAGAGCAAGATGCCGCCGAGCATTTCGTCCTGCTTCACAAGATGGCGAATGTAGGCCCGTGTGTGGTTTTGGCAGGTCGGGCACGCGCACTCGGGATCAAGCGGCGTGAAGTCGCGCGTGTACTTGGCGTTGCGCATGTTCATGCGACCCTGACTCGAAAACGCCGTGCCCATGCGGGCCGTGCGCGTCGGGAGCACGCAGTCGAACATGTCGACGCCCTCGCCCACCGCGCGCACGAGCGTAGTCGGATTGCCCACACCCATGAGATAGCGCGGACGATCGTCGGGCAATGCGCGCGCCACCTGGCCCAGCGTCTCGAACATCGTCTCATGGTCCTCGCCCACCGAATAACCGCCGATGCCGAAACCGCCGAATCGGCGCCCGCCCGCAGCCAGGCTCTCGTCCTCGATTTCGCGCAAGCGGCGGATGCTCTCCAGGCGCAAGTCGAGGTTCATGCCGCCCTGCACGATGCCGAAGAGCGTCTGATCGGGTCGTTTGTGCGCCGCCAGGCAACGGCGCGCCCACATAGCCGACAGGTCGACCGCGCGCTCGACGAACTCGCGCGTCGCGGGGTACGGCGGGCACTGGTCGAGCTGCATGGCGATGTCGGCGCCGAGCGCTTCCTGGATGCGCATGTTCTCCTCGGGCGTCCAACGCACATAGCTGCCGTCGTAAATCGAGCGGAAGGTGACGCCGTCGTCGTCGAGCTTGCGCGTATCGGCAAGCGAGAAGATCTGGAACCCGCCCGAGTCGGTGAGCATCGGCCCATCGTAGTTCATGAACTTGTGCACCCCGCCGGCTTCCGCAACCACATCTTCACCGGGACGCTGCGACAAATGGTAGGTGTTCGCAAGCACCACCTGGGATTTCAGCTCGCGAAGCTGCGGCGGGGTGATGCCCTTCACCGTGGCCGATGTGCCGACGGGCATAAACATAGGAGTGTGGAAATCGCCGTGCGCCGTCGTGAAGGTGAGCGCGCGGGCGTTGCCGCTTTTAGCGTCGCACGTGCAGTCGAAAAGCGCCATGCTAGTTCGCGCCTCCCTCGATCGTCGCAGGGTCATCGCAGGTCGGAAGGTCGTCCACCCACGCTGCAAACTCGGCCATCGTTGAGTGCTTCACGCCTTCGAGCCCACGGCCCCGAGGGTCCATAAGGTGATCGGTCACCAGGTACACATCGCAGCCAAGATCGGCCGACACCAAGTCATCGAGCGTGTTGTTGCCCACCATGAGCACCTCGTCGGCGGAAAGCCCGCAATTCGCGAGAACCTCCGCATAGTATTCCACCTGCGGTTTCACCGTCGAGGAGTTCTCGTACGTGGAAATGTAGCGAAACGGCGCGTCGCCTACGCCGCCCCACGCAAGACGCCACTCGACCGCGCGACGGGGAAACATCGGCTGGGTCGCCAGCACGAGCGGATACCCCTTCGCAACGAGCAGCTCGAGGGCACGGTGCGCTGCCGGGTTCGGCTGAACATCTGCACCGATCGCGCCGAACCTCGTCTCGTAGTAGCCCGCGAACATCGCGTCCCAATCGGCCGCGTCGCGATCGAGCACGGCGAAGAACGCGTCCCAGAACACATCGTAGTTCGTCTTCCCGCCAGGTTCGCGCTTGGCCATGGCGGAAGCGCCTGCACCGAACGCACGCGCGAACTTCTCGCCGTCGACCCCCTGCTCAGCCGCAAAACGGGCGATGTCCTTGAAGTACCCGCCCAAGAATTCATCGAGCTCCATCGGGCACAACGTGCCGTCGAGGTCGAACAATATCGCGCGATATGACGTGTTCGCCATGAAAGACCCTTCCCAGAAAAAGACCGCCCCAACGGGCGGACCGCACATTCGATACGAACAACAGTATAAAAGAGTGGAACGCCTCGGCCGCCGAGCGCGACGCCAAACATGCAAAGTGCGGAAAACGAGGGGCGAAAGCATGCACGCCACGCCTTTGCAAACATCGAGGTTTGGCGGTTTCGCCAGCGGCGGCACAGGCTGAGTTCGGCCCTGTGCTAGTATCGACAGGTTGAATCCACGAGGGCGAGAGGAGCCGCAGATGAAATTGCTTTTGCACGCATGCTGCGGGCCATGCTCGCTCGAGCCTGTGCGCCTTCTCCAAGCGGCGGGGCACGATATCGCCATTTACTACGCGAACTCGAACATCGCACCGCGCGAAGAGTACGCGCACCGCCTCGCCACGCTCGAGGATTGGGCGAAAAGCGAGGGCATTCCCGTCATCGAGGGCCCTTACGACCCTGCCACCTGGGAAGAGGCTGCGGGGCGCATCGGAGATGCAGCGCTCGCCGACGTGCAGACAGCACGCAAGGAAGCGCAATCGGCCACAGGCGAGGACGCGTCCCTCCGCGCCGACGTCCTTTCCGTCGACCCCGCGCGCCGAGAGGCCCGCTGCCGCGCATGCTACCGGCTACGCCTCGAAGAGACGGCGCGGGTGGCTGCCGAGCAGGGCTTCGACGGCATCGGCACCACGCTTTCCGTAAGCCCCTACCAATACACCCAGGTCATCGAGCAGGAAGTGCGCCGGGCGGCCGAGCGAGAGGGAATCGAGGGCGTCTTCGAGGACTTCCGCCCCTACTACGACGAGGCCACGCGCCGAAGCCGCGCCCTCGGGATGTATCGCCAGAATTACTGCGGTTGCCGCATAAGCGACGAGGAAGCAACCGCCGAGCGAGCAGAGCGCAAGGCGCAGCGAGCCGCCGCAAAACAGGCAGAACGCGCCGAGCACGCCGCCGAGATCGCCGCCGCCGAGGCGGAGCTCAAAAAGCATCGCGCCGACCGCGCGGCATACGACAAGAAGCAAGCCCGCAAGCGAGCGATTCTCAAATCGCTTCGCGAGCAGGCAAAACAGAAAGCATCAGAGTGAAACCCTTCGCCGACCCCATACATCGCTACATGGACCACGTGCGGCGCACGTGCGAGACCGACCCCGAGCGCGCCTGGCGAGATGCCCTCATCGGCTTTCGCGGCAACACCTGGGGATCGCGCCATCTTCCCAACTTCCATGCGGCGCGCGGCTATCACAAACTGGAGGCCTACACACTCGGCCTCGTCTCCGACCAGCTCGGACATGAAAGCAACTACGTATGGGGCAACGTGTTCGCACCGGTGGAGATCATGGAGTGTTTCGGGCTGGGAACCGTAAGCGTCGAGTGCCTGGCGAGCTTTTTCTCGGGATACCACGCAGCGCCGTACTTCATCGACCGCGCACAGGAATCCGGCATTGCGTCCACGCTGTGCACGTACCACAAAACGGTCATGGGGATGATGGAGACGGGCGTGCTGCATGCGCCACGGCTCGCCGTGACCACCTCCTGCGCCTGCGACGGCAACCTGAGCACCTTCCGCCAACTGGGGCAACGGATGGACGTCCCCATGGTGCTGCTCGATGTGCCCTACGATTATGATGACGCATCAATCGACTACCTCGCCGACCAGCTGCGAGAACTCGCGCGTACGCTCGAGAAGCTGACGGGCACCCCCTTCGACGAGAGCCGCCTTTCCCATCTTCTGGAAGTCGAGCGCGAGACGAACGCCCTCGCCTGGGAATTCATGCGCCTGCAAGCGGAGCACTTCTACCCGGCCGAGTTCATTCACCACCTGTTCTTCGTGCTCGCCATGCAGCTTTCGGCGGGAAGCGAGGAGTTGTGCGATCTTTTGCGCTTCATGGTGGACGACATCAAGCGTGCGCCGAGGCTTCAGGGTGACAAGATTCTTTGGGTGCACCTCATGCCGTACTACCAGCAAAGCCTGAAAGCCGCCTTCGACTACAGCCCGGCCCATCAGATCGTCGCCGTGGATATGGCTTTTTGCACAATGAGCGACCTCACCGACGCCGATCCCTTTCGCGCGCTCGCCAAAAAGCTCGTCGGCAACGCGATGAACGGTCCCTACGAACGTAAGCTTGAGCTCGTCGACCGTCTGCTCGACGCGACGCACGCCGACGGCGTCATCCACTTCTGCCACTGGGGATGCAAGCAGTCCTCAGGCGGGAGCGCCCTTTTGCGTGAGCACCTGCACGAAGCCGGCGTGCCGCTTCTGCAGCTCGACGGCGACGGCATCGACGAGCGCAACAGCCACGACGGGCAGATAAAGACGCGCCTCGAGGCATTCTTCGAGGTGCTCGAGGCGAAGCGGGCAGAAGGCGCCGCGCAAGGCGGGAACGTCAACGGGGAAAGCACTGCGCAGGGCGGGACCGCCGAGACGAAAGGCGGTGCGCGATGAGGATCGGGTATGTCTGCAAATACGTTCCCGTCGAGGCGCTCGAGGCGATGGGCGCGCATATGGAGCGCATCGAGCCTGATGAGAGCCTCGTCAGCTTCGACGCTGCCGAGTCTTGCATGCACGCGAACGTGTGCAGTTTCGCGAAGGCGACGTTCGAGACCGTCCTTTCGAGAAACCTTGACGGCATCGTGCTGACCACCTGCTGCGACAGCATGCGCCGCCTCGCCGACGCCCTGCGCGCGCAAGCTCCCAACCTGTTCATCCACGTGCTCGACGTGCCGCGCGACACGGGCGAGGCAGCCTTCGCGCTGTACCAGCGACGCGTGGCCGAACTCCTTTCCGCATACGGCAAGTTTGCCAATGCAACGTTTTCGGAAAAGAAGCTGTTCGCCCAGCTCGGCGGCACCCTTTGCCCTGAGGAAGAGAACTGCGACTCATCCTTAGAGCTCGACTACGCGAGACTTCATTCAGAAGCTGCGCAGCCTTCATTCCGCCTCGCGAAGTCGAGCTCCGTCTCGCAAAGTTTCGCCAACAGCAACCAGGCGGTGGACTCGGCTGCATGGAGCGAAGGCTGCGAAGCTTCTGAGCGCAATGCGGACGAGGCCGTCGCCGTCCCGCAGGTCAACTGCACCTTGCAACCGCAGACGCACTTCTCCCCCACGATGCCCAACGTAGGCATCGCAGGCGCACGCGCGAACGCCGAAATCAAGCGAATCCTCGAAGCGCACGGCGTGAACATCGCCTTCGACGTCACCTGCACGAACGCAAGCCGCCGCTTCGTGCCCCAAAAGACGGACACGCTTGCCCACTATACGCACGACGTGCTCACACAGCTTCCCTGCGCGCGCATGCGGGACATATCCCCGCGCAAAGCCTTCTTCGACCGCGTCCTTCCCCAGATCGATGGGCTGGTCTATCACACTGTGCAATTTTGCGACATGTACTCCTATGAGTACAGCAACCTCAAACGGACATCACCCGCGCCGATACTCGCGCTCGAGACCGACTGCACCGCGCAAAGCCGAGGGCAGATGCTCACGCGCCTCGAGGCGTTCCTCGAATCGATAGGTGCCTCGCAAAAAGAACATCTCGCAAGCCAGAAAGGCTCACCCATGAGCAAAACCGCAATCTTTGTCGTCGGGCTCGATTCGGGCTCGACCTCCACAAACGCCGTCGTCATGAACGAGGCGCGCGAGATCGTCGCGAGCGTCGTCATCAAAACGGGCGCAAAGGCGGGCGCATCCGCCGAGCGCGCGTACCGCGAGGTGCTCGAACGCGCGGGCATCACACCCGACCAAATCGCATGCACCATCGCCACTGGATACGGCCGCGTGAGCATCCCGTTTGCCGACGAGAATGTGACCGAGATCAGCTGCCACGGGCGCGGCGCGCACTACTTCAACCCCGACGTTCGCACCATCCTCGACATCGGTGGCCAGGACAGCAAGGCCATCCACGTGAACGCCGCAGGCGAGGTAACCGACTTCGCCATGAACGACAAGTGCGCCGCGGGCACGGGACGTTTTCTCGAGATGATTGCACGCTCGCTCGAGATCAGCCTCGACGAGCTGGGGCCAGCGGCGCTCGAAAGTAAGAAGCGCCTGGAAATCGCCAGCATGTGCTCGGTTTTCGCGGAGTCCGAGGTCATCTCGCTCATCGCCAACAACGAGGAGAAACCCGACATCGCAGCAGGCGTCTGCCGCGCCGTGGCCGGCAAGGCGTATTCGCTCATGAGGCGCGTCGGTCTGGAAGGTGCCTACATGATGACGGGCGGCGTTGCCCAAAACCCCGGCGTAGTACGCGCGGTCGAGGAGCTCATCGGCGAGAAGCTCTTCATCTGCGAGGACCCCGAAATCGTCGGAGCGACCGGCGCTGCTCTGCTCGCGTTGGAAAAATCAGAGTAGTATATATTTGCGTATAAATTTTGCATAAATATATGCTATAATTTCTTCTGTTCTAAGGAGGAATCTATGCCATTGCCCATACCGCAGATTAGGCCCATCAGCGACCTTCGCACCAATCTGAACGATGTATGCGAATTGGCGCGCGAGAGCCAACAGCCCATCTTCATGACGAAGAACGGCAAGGCGAGCCTCGTGGTTATCGACTGCGAAGCGTACGAAGGGCAGCAGCGACACGAACGCTATGTGCAGAAACTCCGCGAAGCAGAAATCGAGGAGAAATATCGATCGGAATCGCTCACGAAACAGGCAATCGGCGATTCCATCGAGCGCCTTTTCGCACATTGGGGCGTTTAGATGCTTGCTCCCCTCTACCGTCCTCGCGCTGCATACGATTTAGAATCGATAGTGATTTATCTAGGCGAGGTGCAGAAAGTCCCGAAATCAGCCCGCAAAGTCTACGATTCAATCGTCGAATCAATCGATCACCTTTGCGAAACGCCCGAGCTTGGCCGTCCCTTCGCCGACGAAAGACTTTCTCACCAAGGGTACCGATCATGGCTTGTCAGCCCCTACCGCATTTTCTATTCTTTCAACAGCGAGAACCTTATCGTATGGCGAATCATACACACTCGCCAAGATATCGATGACTTTGCGTTCATCGACATCGATGATTAACCGAACGCAAAGCGACGATTAAAGGACTACTACATGAGAACAGAAGACTTCAATTATTCAACAGTCCAGTGGACTGTTGAACCCCGAGCACCGCGAAGCGGGGCGCAGGGGGGCAGGAAGACAAAAGGCTACAGCGAAGGACGGCGGGCATGAGAACAGAAGATTTCAACTACGACCTGCCCGAAGAACTTATCGCGCAGGAACCTGCGGCGGTGCGCGACGCCTGCCGCATGCTGGTGATGGATCGCGAATCAGGAGAACTTGAAGATCGCATCTTCCGCGACATCGAGGAGTACCTGCGCCCGGGCGATTTGCTCGTGGCAAACGAAACGCGCGTCATGCCCGCACGTCTTTTAGGCGCGAAACGCGGCACGGGCGGTCAGGCGGAAGTGTTCCTCCTTCGCGAGGTCAAAGGCGAGAAGGCAAAGCCTTATCTCGATGAAGCGCTCACCGAATCAGTCAACCAACAGGCCATTTGGGAAGTGCTCGTGCGCCCCGGCAAGCGTCTGAAGCCAGGCAGCGGCGCTATAGTCGACTTCACCGACAAGCAGGGAAACGTCGCGCTTTCCGCCGAAGTCGTCGACTGGGCGAGCGCGAAGACGGACGCAGCGGCCACGGGCGAAGGTCAGGACGCCGAGGCCTCGGCTGCCAAAGGCGAGCGCATCGCGCGCCTCACCACGACGCTCCCCTCACTCGACGAGGCGCTTCACGCCGTTGGCCACACGCCCCTTCCGCCTTACATCAAAAACTACGCAGGCGACGAAGAGCTGTACCAAACCGTGTACTCGCGCCGCGAGGCATCGGCGGCGGCGCCCACCGCGGGCCTTCACTTCACGCCCGAGCTCATCGAGCGCTTGAAGGCGAATGGGGTTCGTTGGGAAACCGTCGAGCTCGAAGTGGGCCTCGACACCTTCCGCATCGTGGACGAGGACGACCCGACCAAGCACAAGATGCACACCGAGTTCTACACCGTGCCGCAGACCACTGTCGACGCCATCAACGAGACGCATGCGGCGGGCGGGCGCGTCATCGCCGTGGGAACCACGTCAACCCGCAGCCTGGAAAGCGCCTGGGATCCGCAGGCAAACAGCGGCGAAGGCGCCATCACGGCGCGCAATCACGACGCCACGAGCCTCTATCTTCTGCCGGGCAGCACCTTCCATGTTATCGATGGGCTCATCACGAACTTCCATGTGCCCAAGAGCACGCTCATGATGCTCGTAAGCGCATTCTCGAGCCGCGAGCACATTATGGCGGCATATCGCCACGCCATCGAGAACCGCTACCGTATGCTCTCCTTCGGCGACGCCATGTTCATCAAGCCGGCGAAATAAGCTGCATGCAAATACAAGCGAGGCCCCTGCGAAATCCATGTTCGCAGGGGCCTCACATCTTGCTGCGGAAAATCAGGCCGAGGGAGACGGCACAGCCTACGGCTATTCCCCCGCCTATTCCCCTACAGGCACCTCGCCAGTTTCCAGAATGTGCAGAAGCGCATCCTCGTCGAGCACGGGAACGCCGAGCGCTATTGCCTTGTCGTATTTGCTGCCTGCAGCCTCACCTGCAACAACATAGCTCGTCTTCTTCGACACGCTGCCCGAGACCTTCGCGCCGCGCGCTTTAAGGGCAGCCCCCGCCTCGTCGCGCGTCATCCCGCTTTGCGTGAGGCTTCCCGTCAGTACGAAGGTCAGCCCTGCAAGCGTTTGCGGCAGCGCGTCTTCCGCTGCGGCCTGCACGTCGTCTTCCAGCGACACGCCGTGCTTGCGGAGCCGCTCGATCACAGCCACGTTGTCGGGTGTGCGGAAGAACAAGTACACGCAGCGCGCGATCTTCGGACCCACGCCCTCGACCGCGGCAAGCTCCTCCTCGCTTGCCGCCATGAGCGCATCGATCGAAGGGAACGCCGCAGCGAGCGCTTCCGCCATTGTCTTTCCCACATGGCGAATCCCCAGGCCGAACAGAGGCCTGGCGAGCGGGCGCGTGCGGCTCTCGTCGATCGCCGCCATGAGCTTCTTCGCCACGGTCTCACCCAAACGGATTGGCGCGCCGTCCTTGTTCACGCGCCCCATGTCGAGCATCGAGAGCTCGACCACATCGAGCGTGTAATAGTCGGCGACGTCGGTCACGCGGCCGCTCTCGATGAGGCGCCCGATGATTTCCTCGCCCATGCCGTCAATGTCCATAGCGCCGCGGCTCGCCCAATGGATAAGGCGCTCGGCAGCCTGAGCTGGACAATCAATGGAAATGCAGCGGTAATCGACCTCGCCTTCCTCACGCACAACGGGGCTTTGGCAGCTCGGGCACACGCGCGGCATCTCCCAGGGCTGTGCGTCGGTTGGACGAAGGGAAAGCACGGGCCCTAAGATTTCAGGAATCACGTCGCCCGCCTTGCGCACAATGATCGTATCGCCCACGCGCACGTCCTTGCGGCGCACCTCATCCTCATTGTGCAGCGTCGCGCGCGCCACGGTGGAGCCCGCCACGCGTACGGGGTCGAGCTCGGCTACGGGCGTCAGCTTGCCCGTGCGCCCGACCTGCACCGTGATATCGCGCAGCAGTGTCGTCTTCTCCTCGGGCGGGAACTTGAAGGCGATCGCCCAGCGCGGAGCACGCGCCGTATAGCCCATCGCCTCCTGCTGTGCAAACGAGTTCACCTTCACCACAACGCCGTCGATCTCGTATGGCAGGGCGTTGCGACGCTCCAACGAGCGCTCGCAGAACGCATGAACCTCTTCAGCCGAATGGACAAGCTCGATGTCGGGATTCACATGGAAGCCCGCGCGCTTGAGCCATTGCAGCAGGTCCCACTGGGTATCGAGTGCGAGTTTGCGCTCATCGCCCACCGCATACACGAACGTCGACAGGTCGCGATGCGCCGTGACCTGCGGATCCTTTTGGCGAAGGCTGCCTGCAGCGGCGTTTCGCGGATTGGCAAACCCCGACTTGCCGTTGGCCTCCGCAGCCGCGTTGAGCGACTCGAAGCTCGACTTGGGCATGTAGCACTCGCCGCGCAACTCGATAGGCTCCTCGGTGTCGCGAATGGCGGAAAGCGCCTCGTCGCGCAGGCGCAGAGGAACGTCTCGCACGGTTCGCACGTTCACCGTGATATCCTCGCCCGTCGTACCATCGCCGCGCGTCGCCGCCTTCAAAAGCCGCCCGTTCTCGAAGGTGAAGGCGACAGAGGAGCCATCGATCTTCAGCTCGCACACAAGCGGGGGGATCTCGCCGAAGAAGTCCTCCACGCGACCGAGCCATTCGTCGAGTTCGCCAGCGTCCATGGCGTCATCGAGCGAGTACATGCGACGCTCGTGCTGGATGGGCGCGAACTGCTCGCCGACGTAGCCGCCCACGCGCTGGGTCGGGCTCGACGGGTCGATGAGTTCCGGATGCTTCGCCTCGAGGGCGCGCAGCTCGTGCATGAGCGAGTCGAACGCGCCGTCGGAGATCGCGGGCGCATCGAGAGCGTAGTAGAGATAGCTGTTGTGCTCGATCTCGCGACGAAGCGCCTCGATACGCGCCGCCGGATCACTCGTCTGAGCAGCCAATTCCTCACCGCTGAACAAATTCTGCTGTTCTTCGGGCATACCCATCCCCTTTACGAACAAGGCCCCGGGCATGCCGGGGCCTGATACCGTTTCGCTATGCGGTCGCCCACCGAGGCGACGCTACATGAGCACGCTGTCAGCGCGCCACCCGTACATGATAAGGGAAACGCCGCGCATAATGACAAATACCGCCAAGAAAACAGCGAGCATCGCAGGGTAGATGAAGAACACCACGCCGCACAGGATGTCCACGATACCCGAGAACACCATCCAGCCCCACATCGGCATGCTGAACTTGTGCAGCTGAACCGCACCGATGACCTCGATGACGCCGAACGCCACGACAAAGATGCCCACAAGCCACGACACGACGCCCGCGAAGACGATCGGGTGCAGCAGCAGCATGATGCCGATGATGATGTCGAGAACAGCATACACGATCATCCAGGGCGAAGGCGAGGTGAACAGGTTCCCCTTCAGGCGCGCATAGCCCACAAGGTCGAGGATGCCGCTCACGAGAAACCCAGCACCCAGTATCGCCGTGATCGTCGCCAACGTAAGCCCAGGAAACGCGGTGATGAAAATCGCGAGGAGCACAAGGAGCGCACCTGCGACGATAAGCCCCCAATCGTGACGTTTCGATTCTGCCATAACGATCGACCTCCTTTGATATCGACGCGCGCCGCGCCGCAATCGATGCGCAGTGCCCTCATGCAACAGCCTTATTCTACCGCGCACGCGCTCCGCGGTGAATAATTCTTACCCATGTGTTGAATAGCGTGTTCCCGATTCGCGCTCGCCCATGCGGCCTCTGAGCGTTTCGAATTCCCGAATCACCAGAGGAAGATAGCGCGGCAGGTCTTCTGCTACGATGCATCGCTCGGTAAGCTCGGATGCGGCAAGACGGCCCGCCCGGGCGTGAAGCGTCGCTGCAAGCACGCACGCGTCGAGAGATGCAAGCCCCTGCGCGAGAAGTGCGCCAAGCATGCCCGCGAGCACGTCCCCCGTGCCAGCCTTCGCGAGCGCAGGCGTCCCCTCGCCCATCACCGCGACGATTTCGCCGTCGGATATGAAGCTCTTCGGTCCCTTAACGAGTGCCGTCACGCCATACGCGAGCGAGATAAGGCGTGCGAGCTCGCCCGCATCATCAGTCGGGAAGCCAAAGGGGGCGGCGAGCCGAACCGCCTCGCCCGCGTGGGGCGTCACGACCGTATCGAGCCCGGACTCGAAGCGCTCCCGGACGAGATTGCGGCCCTTCTTCGTGGCGAGGAAGGCAAGAGCACCCCCGTCTACCACAAGCGGCGCACAGGCCGATTCGAGCACAGTGAAGGCGAGCTTTTTACACGACCCGCTCGACGCGTCAAAGCCAGGGCCTAGGACATATGCCGATGGATGGCCCGCCCGCATTGACGGGAAATCGCTAGGAGAGAGGTTCTTCCATGAGCGAACGACAAGGGAGGGGCTTACCGCGCGAACGGCATCGACCGATTTCGGCGCGCAGATGACCTCGGTATACCCCGCCCCCATACGCTGAGATGCCAAGGCGGCGAGGGCGGCGGCACCGGGATAGCGCGAGCAGCCGGCAACGAGCGACACCTTCCCGCGCGTGTACTTGTTCGCATCTTGCGCAAGCTCGGGAAGAAGGCCACACAGCTTCGTGTCCGAATAACTCCATGCAATCATTTTGGATTTCCTTCGCAATCTTTACTATCTTGCTTGAGTATAGCCTTTGCGCATTCCGATCGGTTACCTCAAACTTTCCCCATCTTATCCGATTTTCGATTTCCGCAGACGCGACGATCGGCCTAGAGCAAAGAAGCGCAGGCGCATCGAGAGAAGGGGCATGCGAAGGACCGCTCGAGGAAGACTGCAGCCGAGCGCCAATCCGGGAGCCGGCAGGAACCAAACCGAACGCTCACGTCGAAGATTGCTCGCTTCCTACCTGTTTTTCTTAGTAATTATTAGCGAGCTTCCTTTTTTATCGGTTCACAATCTATCTGGGGATACACCCTGCTACAATCGCGGCATGGACGTTATCGTTTGCCACATATCGGCTCTTCACTATTGGCTCTCGCATATTGGGAGCCCCCGTATTGACGCCCTCCAATCTGCCCTCGCTCCCCAACTTGGCATCCCTCTTCGAGAATCCGAGATAGCTGCAGCTGTGAGCATCCTTCCCAAAGAGCGGCAACGCGAGAAGGTTCATCTTCTCACCAAGACGCACGAAGCAGCGAGGCACTCGCACGATATCGCGGTTCATACAACCTCCCTCGAGCTCACGCCCGCCGATTTTCATCTCGCAGCACCGGGGGTCTTCGTTTGCTCGCCCGAGTTCGCGCTTATCCAGTCCGCCCCAAGCCTCAGCGAAATCGAGTTCCTTCGAATCGCATTCGCACTCTGCGGGACATATCGCGTTGGCACCAACGACGCGTATCCCCTGACCACGCCCTTGAAAATCAACCAGATGCTCACCCGCATGACAGGTTTGAACGGCGCCAAACCCGCCCGTCGACTTACGCCCTACATCCTTGCGGGCGCGGCCTCCCCGCGAGAAACCCAGCTCGTGCTGCATCTTTGCCTGCCCTACCGCATGGGCGGCTACGGGATTGCCTATCCGCAGCTCAACCCGCGCATCGACCTTCCGGCGCACGTTCAGCGGCTTACGGGAAACAGCGTGCTGTTCCCCGATCTGTTCTGGCCCGATAAGCACATCGCCGTCGAATACGACAGCGACAAATGGCATACCGGATCATCGCGCATTGCAAACGATGCACGTCGGCGCAACATCTTCGTACATCTGGGAATAACGGAAATATGCGTTACGAAACGCGAGTTCAACGACTTAATCGCCTTCGACAAAACGGCGCGAATCCTTTCCCGTCGGCTTCGGCATAGAGTCCATCCTCGCAGCAAGGAATTCGACAGCAGGCAGATGAAGCTTCGCAAGAAACTACTTGCCCCGCTCCTCCCTGTACAAAAATGACGATAAGTTATGGAGAAATGAGTTCTCTGTACTAAAAGTGGTACAGGTAAGACGCAAAACTCATCCTTGATAGTAACTTTTATGGACAAATGTGGCGAAATTGGGGTGAAACTCGCTGAGTTGTGGAGAGAATTCACAACTTATCGTCATTTTTGTACACGGCACCACCGCAAGAGGAGCGTCGAGTGGCTGGAGCCGTATTCCCGAGCTAGACGCCCGAAGCCCGCAGGCGAACCCCCATCCCCGAGGACATCTTCGGGCAAGGCGGACGGCTTGACGTCCTCAGGCGAAGCGGCCTCCTGGGACTAGACGTCCTCGGGCGAAGAGGCCTTCTCGCCAGACGGCGTCGCATCGGCGGGGGCGTCGATCTCGTCAAGCATCGAGCGCGCTTCCTTAAAGCGCTTCGCGAGCTCGGCTTTCTGATCGACCCGCTCCTCCGCCGCTTTTTGGGAATCCTCCGTGATGGCCAATGCACACGCGACGGCATCGGTATGCGTATACGAAAGCGAGATGGGAAGCTCGCGAACGCCCAGCTCCTTGGCTACCTGCTTCGCGCGACCCGACAGTACCACGTACGGCCGCCCCTTCGACGAGCGCTTCACCTCGATATCGCGCACCCCGATTCCGCGAGTGAAGCCCGTTCCAAGGGCCTTCACCACGGCCTCCTTCGCAGCGAAGCGCGTGGCGAAATGAACCTCGGGTGCGGCCGTGTCCTCGCAGTAGCAGCACTCCTCGCAGGAAAACACCTTGCGAGCGAACGACGGGGTGCGCTCCAGAATCTTCTTCATGCGCGCGATCTCGACGATGTCGACGCCAAGGCCGACCGCCCCGTCGATGGGCAGCGACACCGCGGCGGCGTCCTCGACCGCGCGAACGGTTTCCTCTTTCCGTGCAGGCATCAAGACCCCGCTCCCCTATTCCACCGTCACGCTCTTCGCGAGGTTGCGCGGCTGATCGACATCGCAGCCGCGCTCGATGGCGATGGCGCGGGCGAACAGCTGCAGCGGCACGCTCGCCGTGATGGCGGAAAACGCATCGCGAACCTTCGGGATGTAAATCACGTGGTCAGCGTGCTGTTTGATGTCCTCGTCGCCCTCGGTTGCCACGGCGACGATCATCGCGCCGCGGGCCTTGCTCTCCTGTAGGTTGGAAACGACCTTGTCGTAGACCGGGCTCTTCGTCGCGATGGCGATGACGGGGAATCCCTCGTCGATGAGCGCAATCGGGCCGTGCTTCATCTCGCCGGCGGGGTACGCCTCGGCGTGCAGGTAGCTGATCTCTTTCAGCTTGAGCGCACCCTCGTAGCTGATGGCGGCACCCATGCCGCGCCCGATGAAAAGCGCGTTGCGGGCATCCTTGCACGCGCGCGCCGCCTCCTCGATGGAGGGCTTGCACTCGGCAAGGATGCGCTCGACCTGCTCGGCCGTGTCCGCCAGCTCGCGGAACAGGAGGCGGATCTGATTCATACGCAGCTTGCCCTTCGCCTGAGCGAGCAGCATCGCGAGCAGCGTCAAGCTCACCACCTGGCCCAAGAACGACTTCGTCGACGCGACGGCGATTTCCTTGTTCGCCTTCGTGTAGATGACGCCGTCGGACTCGCGCGCCACAGGGCTTCCCACCACGTTCGTGATACCGAACACGCGGGCGCCCTTCACGCGGGCGTCGCGGATAGCGGCGAGCGTGTCGGCCGTCTCGCCCGATTGAGACACCGCAACGACGAGCGTCGTCGGGGTGATGATGGGGTTGCGATAGCGGAACTCGCTTGCGACCTCGCATTCCGTGGGGATGCGCGCCCAGCCCTCGATCAGGTTTTTCGCGATGAGGCCCGCATGGTAGCTTGTGCCGCACGCGATGACGTACACGCGGTCGATAAGGTTAAGTTCCTCAGGTGTCAGATCGAGCTCGTCAATGGAGAGCGCGCCGTTCACGAGCCGTCCAGCAAGCGTGTCGCGAATGACGCGCGGCTGCTCGTGAATCTCCTTCAGCATGAAATCGGGGTATCCGCCCTTTTCTGCCAGGTCAAGGTCCCAATCGACATGCGTGATGCGCGGCTCGATCGCACGCCCCGCCTCGTCGGTGTATTCGATGCCCGACGCGGTCATGCGCGCGTACTCGCCGTCCCCCAAGATGACGACGTCACGCGTGGCGTCGATCATGGCAATCATGTCGGAAGCGACGTATGCGCCGTCTTCCCCTTGCCCGATAACAATCGGGGAATCCTTTCGCGTGACCGCGATGACGCCCGGCTCCATGTCGCAAATAGCGGCAAGGCCGTAGGCGCCCACGATGCGAGAGCACGCATCGCGCAGCGCCGCAACGAGATCGCCCCGATAGGCCTCTTCAAGAAGATGGGCGACGACCTCGGTATCGGTCTCGCTCGTGAACACGTGCCCGCGACCTTCAAGCTCTTCGCGCAGCTCAGCGAAGTTCTCGATGATACCGTTGTGCACGACGGCGATATGTCCGCCGCAAGAAGTGTGCGGGTGCGCGTTCGCTTCGCTCGGTTTGCCATGCGTAGCCCAACGCGTGTGCCCGATGCCGCACGTGCCCTGGAAATCAAAATGCGACAGCGTGTGCTCCAGACTCGCCACCTTGCCTTTGCGATGAATGACAGCAAGGGAGTCGCCCTCCTGCACCGCGATGCCAGCCGAATCGTAACCGCGGTACTCAAGCCGTGTCAAACCCTGAATGAGAATGCCCTGAGCTGGGCGTTTACCAGTATATCCCACGATTCCGCACATATGAGAGCTCCTTGTCGTCAGGCGCGGGCGGCGCTTTTTCCGCACTTATTCTAGGCGATTCGCGAAGGTTGGAAGTCCCCATGACCGTCAAAGCAGAAAATCAATCGGCAGTGGCACATCCTTGCGCACTTCGGCTTACGAGCAATCCGCCGCGCTCGCGCGACTAGCCGAATGCCCCCGCAATCTTACGGAAAAGATTGGCAGGCTGATTGGCTTTGAGCGATAATAAGAAGTTGTTTCAGACGTATACGTGTACGAAAGAGGTCCTGCATTATGTGGAGCAGCTGCCATCCAAAGTCGGATGACGACTTGAAGGAATGCGCCGAGCTGGGCAAATCGCTCAATCGTCTTTCCCAACCCACCATTCTCACCCTGCTTGCCCAATCGGAGACCCCGCTTCATGGCTACATCATCGTCCAGCAAGCGGCCAGCTCCCCAATGTTTGGCGGAAAGAAACCCGACGCGACAGGCGTGTACCGCGCGCTCAAGCGCATGGAGGAATCGGGTCTTGTCACCTCTGAGTGGGAAACTCCCGCCGAGGGATCGGCGAAACGCCTGTTCAAACTTACGGAAAAGGGGCGTCGTTGCCTGCGCCGCTGGATCGACGCACTCGCCTGCTACGAGCTCACACTCGAAGAGCTTCGCAAGGACGCCGCCGACGCGCTCGGCATCGACCTTCCCGACGCACCGACCTGCTCGCACTAGCTTTCGCACTCGATTCGCTCATGGCGGTGAGCCCCTCGACTGCGAGAAATCCGCAATCGTTATCTCTCACCTGGAAAAGGAGCCCCATGAGCGAATCATCCGCGCGTCGCGCGCAAGAATACCCCGCAGTGACCGGCCGCGACATCGCCGCACTGCAAGACCCGCGCCCCATGACGATCATCGGCGCATGCGACCCAAGTGGCGAAACCTGCTTCGCCACCGTTATCTGGGTCACGCCGCTTTCCCACAATCCTCCGCTCATCGCCTTCGCCCTTCGTGCGAAATCGCGTACCATGCAGCTCATCCAGCAATCGAGAGCCTGCAGCATCACCACGCTTCCCGCAACCGAAAAGGCCGTCGAGCTTGCAGAATACTGCGGCACCACCTCGGGAAACATCGTCGATAAGGCCTCGCAGGTCCCCCATTTCATCGCCACCGCCGAAGACGGCTCCCCCGTTCCCGTACCCGAGCTCGCGTACGCATGGGAAGTTTGCGGTGTGAACGATATTCAGCAAGCCGGCGATCACCTGCTTGTCATCTGCAGTGTGGAAAAAGCGCATATCGACTGCAAGCGCGACGAAAAAGGCCAGCTCATTCCCCACGATATGCTCCTCTGCGTGCAGCATGGCACCTACGCCGCCGACCGCGTGCTGTAGCAGGCCCGCAAGCCGCGAGGAACCGATCCCGGCAACCAAGGAGACCTCCACCGCTGTGAGCACCTTGGGCTCGCGCACAACCGCTCAACCCAAAGAAAAGCACGGGGCTCTGCCACCTCGACAATGGCAGAGCCCCGTGCTTGTTTCTCGATCCGCTTTTCCCGGAGCCCTTACGCACCCTCGCGCTTCCACCCCATGGGAAGCGGGCCGCATTCCTCGATGAGCGGGCACCCGTCGCATTCCTCCGTCACACCTGGGGCGATATCGTCCCAGGGGATCTCGGTAAATCCCAAAACGCGATAGAACTCGATTGACTTCCCGCGCGCCACCAGGCGAATCTCATCGTGATGCGCTCGAGCATCGTCGATGAGCGCCCGCCCGACGCCGTACCCGCGCCATTGCTCGTTTATGACCACGGGATTCACGTGCGCGATTCCCGCCTCGCTGAACGCCAGACGACAAAAGCCCACGCAGTCATCGTCCCCGTTTGCCGCGACGGTGACGTTCTCAAGCGAGGGAATGGCATCCATCCCCTCGCGATACGCATAGTAGTTGATAAGTTCCCAGTCGCCCTCGCGCGCTGGGCGTAGCGTAAACAAATCGCTCATGACCTGGCCTTACGCTACATAATGGGCGGCACGTAGATCTTCATGCGCGAATGGGGGATAGCCTTCAGCGAAAGCTCGGTCAACCCCTGCGCCACCGTCTCCAAGCGATCGGTCGGGATTCCCATGAACATCATGTCCTCGCCGATATCGGTCGCCGCGCGGCAGCCGTAGCACCCGAACGTGATGTTCGGCTCCTCCTTCATCAGGGGATACAGCACCGCTTCCACACACATCGAGTTAAATCCCGATGCATGGAAATCGAAGCGATGGCCGCTGTAGTAGCTCATCGACATGCACAGCCACATCATCTGCTCGGGCGTGCCGGTGAACACGACCACCTCGGGCTTTCGCACCGTCTTCGAAAGCGGTGCGACGTAGGTGGCGCGGCGGCTATGCGGTGGAAGCGTCGGGCGCTCGCGCACCATGCGCGCAGCGGCTTCCGCGTTCACCACCTTGTGGAAGAGCACGTAAATCTCGCCCGTCGCCAGCTTCTCGGGGACGCCCGTCATACCGAAAATCGACGTGCCATCAGGGCACGAATGGCGAAACGGCGGCATAAGGATGCTCGCCCCGCGGCGCGCCGCCATCATCGCCTGGCAAAAACGCAGGTTCTCAGAGGGCATGGGAACGTCGGGCAGGAGCTCGTCCTTATCGATAAGGCTCACCGCAACGGGACGCCAGCGAAGGTCGAGCTTGTCCATGATGGTGCGCTCCAGCTCGGCATAGCGCTGGTGAAGCTCGGAGTCGATCGGCTCGGCGCGTGGCTCGTCCGCGAAGGGGTCATACGTTGCGTCCCCCTCGCATTCAACGGTGAGCGCACGCTGGGGACAGTTGCCCGCGCACGTGGTGCACCCCACGCAGTTGTCGATATGCGCCGCGAAGGGATAGCCCTCCTCGTTCGCCTCGAGCACGTTGCAGGGGCAAAACGCAATGCACAGGCCGCACTTCACGCAGCGCGATGCATCGTTGGTTACCGAGTAAACGGTCTCGCTCGCGTCGTTGGAGGCATCCCACAACGCAATCTGATCTCGAGTATCCATGTTCGCTACCGCAATTCTTCCTTGCACCAAGGCGGATATACGCGTCGTCCCGAAGAGTCCGTCAGGTGGTACGAACAGAATGGAATGGCACGCCCATCAGGCACGGTGACCATCATAGAGCACTCGCGCAGACGCTGCGTGTCCATGGAGACGGCGTCCATGTAGTTCATGATGATGACCGACAGGCCGCTTTTCACCTCGACGCCCTTCTTGGAGAGGATATCCAAGAACACCGAGCCCTGCGGGCTGTCGGGGCTGTAGCCCTCGCGATATTCCTCGGTCGTCATCGCGCGCGTCGCGGGATAGAAGCCGGACGGATGCGCGGGCACGCCCTCGGGCGGGGTGCCGTGGACCAGGAACACGCCGGTGTCGCACAGCGGGTTGGAGCACCCGAGCGGCCAGATATCCTCCACGCGCAGAAGGCCATCAGACTGCTCGGCCAGATCGAAGATAACGTCGCCTGCGCTCATGGGCATGGCACGCTCGGCATCAAAGCGCCCGGAAGTGAAGGCAGGCTGCAGCGCGAGCCCTGCGACGACATCGGCGTTTTCAAGCGAGAAGCGCAGAAGGTTGCCCAGCTGATCGTCGTTGAGACCGGAAACGACCGCGACGGAGAGCACCACCTGGATGCCAACCTCGCGACAGCATTCGATCACCTTGAGCTTGGTTGCCAGAATGTCGCGCCCGCACGTACCCTTGTACACGTCGCCCGTAAGGCCGTCGAAGGAGAGGTACACACCTGTGAGGCCCGCAGCGACAAGGTCTTCGAGATAGCCTTCCTTGTTCGCAATGACCAGGCCGTTCGTGTTGACCTCGATCCCCCAGAAGCCCTTCTCGCGGCCCATATAGATGATGTCGACCAGATCCTTGCGGCAGGTGGGCTCGCCGCCGGTGATCTGCACCGCGCCGTCGGTTCCCACCGCGTTCGCGATCACATCGTACATCGCCGAGATCTCATCGAGCGTCGGATCGCCCTCGCCGGTCTCGGCGCTCATGAAGCACACGGGGCAATGCAGGTTGCAGTTGCGCGTGACCTCGATCTCGAGTAGCGTGCCGCGGCGCTCGTGGCGCGCGCAGGTGCCGCACCCGAACGGGCACTTGTCCGTCACGGGGATGGTGTTTTGCGGCTTGGTCTTCTCGAACGCCTCGGAGAGCAACCACTCGTAGTGCTCGGCAGAAGGCCACATGCGCGTGTCGAGCTTGCCGTGCTCGGGGCACGTGCGCGTCATCCACACGACCCCCTCGTCGTCGGCGTAGACCTCCGCCGGCAGCTCCTTCAGGCACGTCGGGCACAGCGCCCCCGTTTTATGCAAAGTACGCAAAATCTCGTCCTATCTGATCTGAAACAACGGCTCGTTGCGGCGGCCGATAAGCCGCCGCAACCCCCTATTCCTCGTCGATGTACTGACGAGGATCATGGTTGTCGTTCGGCGGCGTGGAAACGCGGATGTTCATGAAGTCGCACCAATCGAGCACGCGCTGCGGCACGTAGATCTCGGTCTGGTACTTTGCGGCTTCCTTGATCGCGCGGATGCAGGACACAGCGTGCGCAAGGTCGACCTTCTCGTCGATGTCGGCGACGGGCGTGAAGTACGCCGAGGGGATATCCATCTCCTGGAGCTTCTCCACGTAGGCGTCGAGCGCGGGCTTGCCGGTGAGGTTGTAGTACACACCCTGATGGTTGATCGGCGTGTTGTAGCTGAAGCCGACAAGCGACGTGCCGCATTCCTGGCAGGGCGCCTGCACGAAGCCCGGGGTCCCCAGGTCCTGGAAGTAGTCCAGCCACTGGAAGGCCTGGGAAATGTGGGTGATCGGCATGGTCGGGACGTCGCCGCCGACGGAGACGATGTGCTCGTAGCCCATGTCGAAGATCTGCTTGAAAGCGTCGTCGAAGTGGTCGTCGAACGTGGCGCCCTTGTCGGTGATGTAGTGGATCTCCATGGGCCACTTGCCAAGCGCGTCGTAGGTCTCGCGCATGAGCTCGACGTTGTCGGCCGGCGTGGTCGACACGAAGAAGTCGTAGGTGATCTTATCGACCGACGGGTCCTCGGCAACGAGGGCGTCGTTGTCCGCCTGCATCGACAGAAGCGCCTGCATGCACATCTCGCTCACATCGTACAGGCAACGGCGAAATAGCTCTGCCGCCTGCTCGGGGCTCAAAAAGCCACCGCGCTCAATCGTCAGGCGCGTCTTCACCAAACCCGGGACGGGCGGCTTGCAGAACAGGAGCAACGCTTGTTTTTTCTCTGCCACAGTACTCTCCTTCGTATATCACTCGCTCGGTTTCGAGCGCATTCACCACTAGTGTACCTTGCACATTATAGGACGAGAGCCGTTATCTGGCGCCGTCCTTGCCCACACTGGCGCTATCTTTTGCGCAAGGGTCATCTTGCCATGAAAGAGTCTCGTCGACCTTCCTGATCACGCAATCGATGGCGTTGTACCACCAGGTGCCGATCATGGGCTCGCCCGTCGCAACCGAGCAGCTCGTCAGGCAGTTCACGTTCGACTCCCACATGCCGCCGAAGTCGGGCGCACCAGGGGTCCACTCGGGATGCCACCAGCCATAATCGACGCTCACCATATCGTCGCGCATCTTGCGAACCTCAAGCACGAAGCGCGCGCTCCCCTTGTCGGTGGCAACCTCGACGGTATCTCCCGCGCGAAGTCCCAGCCGCTGTGCCGTCGCGGGCGAGATTTCCACCGCAGGATGCGGCGAGGATTTGCGGAACTTCGGGTTGTTGAAGTACATCGACGCGTTGTAGGGCTGCTTGCGGGCACCGGTGACCATCGACAGATGCGCTCCCCCGCACGCCGTGGCGCGCTCAATGAGCTCATCTGAGCAAAGCGAGAGGCACGGCGCAGGCTCGGGCAGACGCTGGCCGCCGAAATCGGGAAGAATCTCGCTTGCAAGCTCGATTTTCCCCGTGGTGGTGGCGAAGCCCCGCGGGTTGCCCGTCTCATCGGGATACAGGTACTTGAAGGGGACGGGCGGGCGGAAGTACATGCCGCGCTCGCAGTATTCTTCCCAGGTCATGCCCGCGCGGGCGAGCACGTCCTCAAGCGCATCCTTAAACGTCTCGTGCGGCCACGCCTCTGCCTGCCCCAAGCGAAGTCCCAAAGCGCGGAAGATGTCGTAGTCGCTTCTGCGCTCGTAGTACGGCTCGACCGCAGCCGGGCCGCCGTAGGCGATATTTGCGACTCCGCCGTGCTGCTGGAAGAGCGGTCGCTCGATCGCGCCCGCGCAGGGCAGGACGAAATCGGCGATCGAAGCGGTCGGCGTCAGGTAGTAGTCGATCACCACGATCAGGTCGAGGCCCATGAGCGCGTTGAACACGCGATGCGTGTCGGCGTAGGTGAGCAGCGGGTTCGTCGCGTTCACGATGAGCGCACGCACTGGGTAGGGCTCGCCTGTCTCCATCGCGCGGAGCACCAAATCGGGGTGGGCTGACGTCATATAGCGCGTCGGGAGCCTGCAGCCCAAGCGCTCGGTCACCTTCTGCACCTTCGCGTAACCCTCGTAGCACTGAAGCGGCGCGAAGGGGGTGTTCAGACAGCGCGCCTTGTGCTCGGGCGCCATCTCGTCGGTCATCTCGAGCTCGACTTCTGTGGTGAAGTCGCTCATTTCGGTGATGATGCAGGCGCCGGGCTTGTCGACGTTGCCCGTGATCGCACGCAAGCAGCAAATCGCCCGATGCGTGGGCGCCACGTTTCGTCCCGACTGGTCGATACCGCGCCCCGACACGAGCGCCGCCGCCTGGGCGCGCCCGAACCAGCGCGCCGCAGTGCGCACGTCATCAGCCGATACGCCGCAGAACTCGGCGATGTGCTCGGGCGTGTAGCGCGCTACGTGGGCAGCGAACTCGTCGAAGCCATGGCACCATTGCTCCACGAAATCGCGGTCGTACAGGCCCTCGGCGATGATCACGTTCGCGAAGCCAAGCGCAAGGGCGCAATCCGTCCCCGTCTTCGGTGCGATCCACAGATCGGCACAAGATGCGGTCTTGGTGTAGCGCGGGTCGATCACCACGAGCGGCGTGTCCGACTTCCCGATGCGGCGAATCGACTGCCACCAGAGCGAATTGTCCGACTCAGCCGGGTTCGTTCCCCAGATGAAGACGCATTCTGTGTCGTCGTTGATGTCGGCCTCGATCGTCCAACCGAACGTGAGCGCATCCATCCAGATGCGCGGGTTCCAGCAAATCTGCCCGATGCCCATGTTGTTCGGCGAGCCGAACATGTTCATGAAGCGATGCAGCGGCCAAAACGACGCATGAGGCCCGCCAATCATGGATGCAAGCGTCTCAGACCCATACCGGTCACGAAGCTGCGATAGGCGCTGCGCGATGTCGTCGAGCGCCTCGTCCCAGCTCACCCGCTCCCAATTGTTTGCTCCGCGCTCGCCGACGCGACGCAGCGGGTAATTCACGCGGTCATCGCCATCGAGCACGTCAAGATTCATCTTCCAGCGGCGGCATCCCGCAAGCACCTTCGGGTCGTAAGGATAGCGCGAAGGGTCGGGCTCCAAATCGACAACGCGACCATCTTCCACCGTCGCATGAAACGCGCAGAGATACCCGCAGAAATGACAGTTCGTTTTGCGCACCTCGCGCATTTACGCATCCTCCTTCGCGGCTCCCTCGCCGCCGAGTCCAACGAAATTCCTCGCGCCTTGCCCCTGCTTCTCGACACCGAGCGAGTCGTCGAACAGGAAGCGCAGCTTCATGTAGGCATCAGCATGATACCAATCGATGCGCCAGTTGAAGAGCAGCTCGAGGTAGTGGAACACCGGAACCTCACGCTGCGCCATCATTAGCTGGAAGGTGCAGCTCACGCATGCCGTGACGATTGCGCTTGCTCCCAAATCGGACGCGTCTTGCCCGTGCTCGCGCGCCTGACTGTCGGCAAGCTCGGTCTTACCGGCTGCGCGGGCGAGCGACCCGCAGCACACCGAGCGTTTGCGCACCTTCTCGCCCTCGACGAGCAGCTCCTCTGGCATAAGCGCGCGCAGCCCATCGGCGAACTCCCCCGTCTTCTTGTCGGGGCACGAATCGTGCGGCATGAAGAGAAGCGACTCGGGCGCCTCGCATGCCTCGGTGGGGTTGCCCCCCTCGTCGTACCAATCGGGATGGCGCCAGGCAAGCTCGCGGTTGAGCATTTCGCGCGCGATGCCGGCGTCGATACGGTAGCCCATCTGCGAGAGCAGCAACGGAAGCGCGACGATTTCCACGCCCTGCGTACGCTCATCGCGAGCGAGCGCGCCCCGAAGCGCAAGCACGCAGTTTGGACATGCGGCAACGATGCGACGCGTGCCGCGGGCAGAGACCTGTTCGATAAGCTCAGCCTCGAACGAACGGCGCTGCGCCGGTCCGTCGGGTTCGTACTGTAAGATCTTACCGCAGCAAAGAAGCGAGATGCCATCGACCTCTCCCGCTGATTTCAGCAGGTCGTACACCGACTGCACGAGCGGCAACCCGTAGTTGATAAGCGAGCACCCCGGAAAGAACAGCGATGCGCAGGCGCTTGGCTCATCCGACCGTTCGACCATGAGCGCCTGCAACCCCGGGTAATCGCACGTAATCGAGCTTCCCGTCAACGCATCATCGAATGCATAAGGTCCCACAGCGTTTTCCCTCCTCCCCCTGCCTTGATTGCAGAGTTTTCCATCATCAATGCGAATGCGTCCCAACCGCTTCGCCCTCATGTTAGAAAACTGCGCATGATACAAGGCGAACCCGACCTCGTGCAAGGTCGGGTTCGCGACATGCTCGATCAAGTACCCAGGTTATACGACCTGGGGCACAAGCGAGAGCTTAGTACATGTTCTCGCCGTAGGTCCAATGCTCGACGAACTCCGCATGGGGGTCGGCCGTGCGATTGTAGTAACGGTTCTCGCCCGGAATCTCGGCGCGCTCGTCGGAGTACACGCAGAGGTAACGGAGCAGCAGGCCGCCGCAGAGCACGAGGACGGGAGCCACCACGGTGGATGCCGCGGAGTCGGCGCCGAAGACGTATAGGAAGAACGGGAGGACCAAACCGCAGACGATCATGCCGAGCCAGAACAGCGGGGCGGTCTTGCCGACGACCCAGCGACGGGCAACAGCCTTCTGAGTGACGTTGCCGGCACCCAGGAAGGAGAGGATCATGATGAGCAAAACGGTAACCTCAGCGCAGACCAGGATGATGTCGACGACATGAATGATCTCGTGGATCTCCTCGGTGGCAGCAAGCAGGGCCACGGTCGGCTCAGCGAAGATGCCCAGCGACAGCGCGATAGCAGCGCAAGCGGTGGACAGAGCCGAGATGGTGAACAGCACGGGCAGCGCCGGGGTCGCCCAGAAGGAGTGAGCCTTCAGGGTCGAGAGCATGACGCCCGTGTACACCATGATGCCGAAACCGGCGATACCGGCGATCGTGGCGAACACCGGGGTACCGCCGCCGAACACGGAGGCGATGGCGCCTAGGAAGCCCCAATCAAGCGGCAGCACGTCCAGATAGCCGAGCAGCCAGAAGATGTCGCCGAACATGGCAATAACCAGGAGCGTTGCGCCCCATTTGATGATTGCCGTCGCCGTTGTCCACACTCGCCAGAACACAAGTGGCTGACCGAGCTCGAATACGAGGAAGAAGCAGCCGATAGCAAGCGCAGCGAGCGCGAAGAACATCGGCACGAAGAAGAGCGAGCCCGTGCCAGGGTTGACGATGAGGCTCATGATAGCCGTGAGGCACATGATGCCGCCGCCGAGGCCACCCAAGAACAGGTAGATGACAATCGGCGCTTCCCAATAATGATGCTTCATTATCGCTGACCTCCCAAATCCGGAATGTAGTAGACCTGAGGTTCCGTGCCGTGCTCGGTGAACAGACGCTCGGTGTGGAGCGAGTTGACGAGCTTCGACACTTCGCTGTTGGGATCGTCCAGGTCGCCGAAGATACGGGCCTTCTGATGGCACGTCTGCACGCAGTACGGCATCGAGCCGGGCTCCTCCGCGCGGCGGTCCTTGCAGAAGGTGCACTTGCGCACGAAGCGATGCAGGCGCGGGCCGAGCACCGAGGTGTCGCGCATGCCGTAGGGGCAGGCGTTGACGCACACCTTGCAGGCCATGCACTTCTTGGAGTCAACCCATACCACGCCGTCGTCGTCCTGCTGGGACGCACCGGTCGGGCAGCAGGGGACGCACTCGGGGTTGGCGCAGTGCATGCACAGCGTCGGGGTGTAGGTGCGATGGACGTGGGGCCATTTGCCCTGAGCGCCCTCGGTCACCACGGGGTTGTAGATGATATCGAGCGGCAGGTCGTTCCACGTACGGCAGGCAACCGTGCAGGAGTGACAGCCGATGCAACGACGCTGGTCGATGACCATAGCATAACGAGTCATTATCTATCCTTTCCTACTCGATAGCCTGATTATTCCTCGATGGCTTCGTAGCTCATCGTGTAACGCTTGCCCGTTTCCTCGTCGATGAGGCCGTTTGTGGCGGGGTCGTATGCCCAACCATAGTAGGCGTCATGGTAGACGTTGGTCGCAGGGTCGATCAGCCAACCGCTTTCGGGGTTGTAGATATAGGGCTTGTCGCCGAGGCGGGCATAGCCCTTCTCGCGATCCCACGTGAGCTGCTCGGGCACTGCGTAGGGAGCGTCCTGGCCCGGGTACAGGCGAATGCCTGCGAGCTCAGCGATCTCCTCGCGCTCCATCGTGTACTTCTTGCCGGTAGCCTTGTCCATGAGGCAGTTCTCGGCGGCAACGTAGTACCAGCCGGTGTGAGCATCGACGTACTCGTTGGTCTTCGGGTCGATGAGCCAACCGGAATCGTCCAGGCGGAACTGGGTGGAATCCTGGTAGAGCGCATCGTTTTGCCACTGCCAGCTAAAGCCCTCGGGAACTTCCTTCGTGCAAGCAGGAGCCTCGAAGGGGATCTTCTCCCAGCGAAGCACGCGGTGCTTGAGGTCCTCGGGGTCGGTAGAGATGCCCGGGTTCTTCGCGCAACCAGGAATAGACCAGGTCTTGTCCTTGGCGTTCCACTCGTGGTCGGCCTCGGTGCACTTGTAAACCTTGCACATCAGGCCGCGGTTCGCCCAGGAGCCGCCCATCGGGTCGCAGTCCCACTCGTCGACAGAGGTGAGGACGTTGGTGTTGGACTCGAGGCAGCCAAACGGGTTGTCAAGGTCGATGTTGGTGTCGCGCTCGGGGAACCACCAGCCACGCGGCACGAACACGACGCGAGGATCGACCTCGGGCTCGACGTTCGCGCGCATCTTGATGCGGCCGCGCTGGGTCTCGATCCAGCACCAGTCGCCGTGCTCGATGTCAAGCTTCTCAGCGAGCTCGGGGTTGATCGAGTAGTACGGATCCGGGTACAGGTAGCGCATACCCTGCATCTGGAAGTGTTCAGAGTGGTGGTACGGCATGAAGCCGCCGCCTGTGGTGAGCACGATCGGGTACTCTTCGGCGAGTTCCGGATTGTCGATGTCGTTCTCAGCACAGGGCAGGTAGGTCGGCATGCCAGGATAGCCCAGCTCGCGCAGGATCGTGGAGTTGCACTCGATCTTGCCGGTCGGCGTCCAGAAGCCACCGCGCGTGACGTACTTGTTCTGGTGCAGCGGCGGATAGTACATGCGGATGTTGTTGACGAAGTCGTTCCAGTCGGTGCAGGGAAGACCCAGCGGAGCGATGATGTAGGAGTAGACTTCCTCTTCCGTCTCCCACGGCCAGTTCGCGGGATCCTGACCGCAGGCCAGGCCGAGCATGCGCCAGAAGGACATGTCGGTGTGACGGTCGAACTTCGGCTGGATAGCGCGGCGGCCGCCCATGACGGAGTCGGTCGCGCCGTAGTGCGTGACGATCGTCGGACGCTCGAGAGCGCCGGCGGCCGGGAACACGTAGTCGGAGAAGAGCGCTGCCGGGGTCATCCAGTAATCGACGGTAACCAGGAACTCGACCTTCTTCAGGGCGGCGAGCGTCATCTTGGAGTCACCGTAGGAGTTCACCGGGTTGGTCGCGTTACAGATGAGAGCACGGATCTGATAGGGCTCGCCGGTGAGGATTGCCTTGAACACGCTCGGGCCATGAGCCTCGCAGAACCACTCTGCGGGAAGCGTCTTGCCCCAGGTGCGCTTTGCGTTGTTGGAGATGAGCGTGTAGCCGGGCCAAGAGGTCAGCTTGAACTTGTCAGAGCCGATCTGCTTCGCCTTCTGCTCCTCGGGAAGCAGCTCGTTGAGCTCGAGCTCCTCGTCGGTGATGAAGTTGAGGGCAGGGCCGGGCATGCCGTCGCCGCCGGGAACCTCGAGGTTGCCGGTGATGGCGCGCATGAGCTGACGGGCCTGAGAGCCGGTCGCGGACGCAGGTCCGAACTGGTCCCAAGAGCAGCCCCACTGGATGCAGCCGGGCTTGGTGGTCGCGTACATGCGAGCAGCCTTGCGGATGTCCTCCGGGTCGAGCCAGGTGATGGGGGCAGCCCATTCCGGCGTGTACGGAGCCATGTGCTCACGCAGCTCCTCGAAGCCGTCGCACCACTGGTCGACGAACTCGAAGTCGTAGAGGAACTCGTTGATGATGACGTTGAGCATCGCGAGCGAGAGCGCGGTGTCCGAGCCCGGTCGCAGCGGCAGCCACAGGTCTGCCTTGCAGGCGGTTTCGGAGAAACGCGGGTCGACGTAGATGATCTTCATGCCCGCAAGCTGAAGGTCGGTGTAGCCGTGCATGGAGGGCAGCGAAGACGCAGCCGGGTTCATGCCCCAAAGGATTAGGCACTTCGCAGCGCCCAGGTCGGTCTCGAACGGAGACCAACCGGCGACGACCGTCTCGGCCATAAACGTCGGGATCCAGCACAGAAGTGCATTGTGGAAACCGTTCGGCGTGCCGAACTGGTTCAGGAAGCGACGACGCGCCCAGTCATCGGTGCGGGTCGTGCCGCCAGCGGAGGCAACCGCCTCAGCGCCCGACTCGGCCTTGATCTGGTTGAGTCGCTCAGCGACCTCTTTGATCGCCTGATCGTACGGGATCTGCTCCCACTTGTTCTCGCCCTTCTCGCCAGCGCGCTTGAGCGCGTGGTTGATGCGGGCGGGATGGTTGACGTGCAAAAGCGCGCTCGTTCCGCGGCAGCACAGACCACCCTGGTTGCTGTAATCGGGATCGCCTTCGATCTTGATTACGTCGCCGTCCTTGACATAGGCAAGGACACCGCAGTTGGCATGGCAGAAATAGCACTGCGTTCTGATGCGCTCGACGCCTTCGGCGAGTTCGCCGTTCTCGTCGTAAATGCTGACCTTATCAGCCATCTACCTTCCCCTCTTCTTCTCGTCCTACAGACACCTACTATTCGGTTCGTCGGGTTTTTGCGACCTGCGCATTGTCCGAAAGCGCACGGCACGCCCCGACGCGTTGACAGCGGTAGTGTACGGAAGAGCCCCTCTGCAAGCATCGCCCCGCCAGTCTGAATTCCCCCGACGGATAAACCCCGCAGTATGAGCCAGGGATGAGCCTCCCTGTATGCCACCACTCGCCGATTTCGCAACACCGAACGCGAGAAAACACAGGTTTAGCCCCATGGCTTGACGCGAACGACTATTCGACCGAATCTTCGTTAGGGATTATAGCTATTGCCTATGGATTGCCGCGATACCCCCTTCCCCGAATGGGGCAGCTTTACATGGCGAGCGGGGTATAATCGGCGGCGTATGGCGTAGGGAGAAAAGAGACTTCTATGAAAAACCACACGTTCACCTTCATGGGCACCGGCGCAGGCTGCGGCGTGCCCTCATTTTTCTGCGACTGCCCCGCGTGTGAAGAGGCCAGGGCGAATCCGCGCGCGAGGCGCGGAGATTGCGGGACCATGATCAAGGGCGAGAAGACGCTATTCATCGACACGCCCCCCGACCTGCGTCATCAATGCATTCGCGAGAACGTGCGGCGCATCGACGAGGTCTTGTACACCCACTGCCACTCCGACCACGTGGGAGGGCTTTTGGAGCTTGAGTATCTCGTGCAGCTCAAGCAGAAAGAGGCGCTTCCCGTCTACGGCAGCGCCGAAACGCTTGCGGGCATCGCGCAGGAGTTCCACTACATGACCTACGCGCTCGACATGCACGAGATTGCCCCGATGGACACCGTCGAGTTCGACGGCGTGAAGTACACGGCGCTCCCCTGCACCCACGCCGCGGGCACTTATGGATATCTCATCGAGACAGGCGACACGCGCATGTTCTACGCCTCCGACACCGGGAAGCTGCCGTCCGAGACCTATGAGCGACTGCAGGATATCGACATCCTCGCGATGGACGCGACGTTCTGGAAGAACAATTGGTCCCCCGCCGCGCACCACAGCGTGCAGGAATGCATCGATGAGGGACTATCGCTCGACGCGGGTAAAATCTATCTCACGCACCTGTGCATGCACTACGACGAGCCGATCACGCTCGTGGAGTTGGAGGAGTTTCTCACTCAGTACGAAGGCCGCGTCGAGGCCGCCCATGATGGGCTCACGTTTGAGATTTAGTGGTTGATCATTACTAGATGACGTCTTATACTGCAAGACGTCTGAAACACGAAGAGCCGAGGATGCCGCCACATCCTCGGCTCTTCCTTTTTATGGAGTGAGATCTTCTACCCGCGAACCTCGGCACCCGTCGCCGAGCACACCTTCTTCACCATGCGCTCGTGCGCCTTCTCCGCCTCGTCGCTCGTGAGCGTACGGTCGGCAGCACGGTAGGTGAGCGCATACGCCATCGACTTCTTGCCGGCGCCGAGACGCTTCTCGTCGCGATAGACGTCGAACAGGCGCACATCTTCGAGCAGCTTTCCGCCGGCGGATGTCATGCACTGGACGAGGCGCTCGTGGGTGACGTCCTCGTCGACGACGAACGCGATGTCCATCGACACCGCGGGGAACGTGGGCACGTCGACGTAGTCGCGCGCCGGACGAGCCGCGCGCTCGAGCGCCTCAAGGTCGAGCTCGAAGGCGACGACGGGGGCCGCCGCATCGTAGGCCGCCACGGCGAGCGGATGGAGCTCGCCCACCCAGCCAAGCGACGTGCCGCCCGAGAGCATCTCGGCAGCGCGGCCGGGCTGCAGCTGCGGCGCCTCGTCGGCGGCAAGCGCCTTGAAGCGCACCTTGGGAAGCGCAAGCTCGCGCGCGAGGTTCTCGAGCACGCCCTTGCCGTCGAAGAAGTCGTAGGGAGCAGGCGCCTCGTTCCATCCGGCGTCGCGCACAGCACCGGCCAAAACGCCGGCGAGCTTCTCGCGCTCCTTGGGCTTTTTCTTGCCTTCATGGGCGAAGAACACGCGGCCCATCTCGTAGAGCTGGATGTTTTTCACGCCGCGGTTCTGATTGTGGGCGATGGAGCGCAGAAGGCCGGGAATGATGCTTTGGCGCATGACCGACTGCTCGGCGTTCATCGGGTTCAGAAGCTCAACGGCCTGGCCGAGACCTTCAAGCGGCAGGCGCAGACGCTCGATCTCGCTCGGCTCGGCGAACGAGTAGGTCATCGTCTCGTTCATGCCGCAGGCGCGCAGCGTATCGTTGACCTTGTTCTTCACGTGCTGCTCATGGCTCACCGTGCCGAAACGGCCGCGACCGCCGGGAAGCGTGGCCTCGATCTGGTCCATGCCGTAGAGACGCAGCACCTCCTCGTAGAGGTCGATCTCGCGCGGCAGGTCGGGGCGGAATGTCGGCGACGTGACCGCAAGCGTGTCGGCGTCCTCGCCGTCTTCCACCTTGCAACCCAGACGGCCGAGGATCTCCACGATGAAGTCGCGGGAGATGTTCGCGCCCATCATCGCGTTGAAGCGCGGGATGCGGAAGGTGAGGTGAGCCTCTTCGGAGACGTTCGGCCACTCGTCCACGATGCCCACACCGCCGCCGATGGAGCCCGACACATGGCCACCGGCGACTTCCACGATGAGAGCCGCAGCAGCAGCGGAGCGCTCTTCGATGCCGTGGTCGTCAACGCCGCGCTCATAGCGCATGGAGCTTTCAGAGATAAGCCCCAGGTTGCGCGAGGTGCGCGAGGTGCGGCCCGGCTCGAAGGTCGCCGTCTCAAGGAGGATATCGGTGGTCTCCTCGGTGACCTCGGTGTCGAGGCCGCCCATGACGCCCGCGAGCGCCACAGGACCGCGCTCGGGCGTGGCGATGACGGTCATGTCGGAAGTGAGCGTGCGTTCCACCTCGTCGAGCGTGGTGAACTTCGCGCCGTCCTCCGCCTCGCGGATTACCACGTGGGCGCGCCCGTCTGCGCCTTTCAGCTTATTCAGGTCGAAGGCGTGCAGCGGCTGACCGAACAGGAACAGGATGTAGTTCGTCACGTCGACGATGTTGTTGATGGATCGCTGTCCGATGGCGGCGAGGCGTTCGACCATCCAGTCGGGCGACGGGCCCACCTTCACGCCGCGGATGACGCGGGCGGAATAGCGCGGGCAGCGCACGGCGTCCTCGATGGTCACGGCAACGTCGTCAGTGCCGTCGTCGACGAGCTCGAGCTTCGCAGCCATCTCGTCAAGCGGGTTTTTCCAATCGCGGCGATACATCGCGCCCATCTCGCGTGCGAGCCCCACGATCGAAAGGCTGTCAGGGCGGTTCGGCGTGATCTCCAGGTCGAGCACCGTGTCGGTCAGCTTCAGATAGTCGGCGATGGGAGTACCCACCGGGGCGTCATCGGGGAGGATCCAGATGCCCTCGTGGTCGGAGCCGAGCCCCAGCTCACGTCGCGAGCAGCACATGCCGGCACTCGCAACACCGCGCAGCTTCGACTTCTTGATCTTGAAATCGCCGGGGAGCACAGCCCCCACGGTCGCGACGGGAAGCTTGATTCCCGCCTTGATGTTCGGCGCGCCGCACACGATCTGCACGGGCTCGCCCGTGCCCGTGTTCACCGTGACCACGTGCATGTGGTCAGAATCGGGATGCGGCTCGCAGGTCTCGACGTAGCCCACGACCACGCCATCGAACGTGGCGCCGAGCACCTCGACGCCTTCGACGCCCGTGCCCGTAAGATCGAGCTTGTCGCAGAGCGCCTTGGTGTCGGTCGGCACCTCCACGTATTCGTTAAGCCATTTCAGCGATACTTTCATGACTCTCTCTTTCTTGCAATTTGCCTTGTAGCGTTTGAGCTCGGCAGGCGTGCGCCACGCGCAGTTCCGCACGAGCCGAACAGCCCAGTGGGCTGTTCGTGCGAGTCAGGACTGTTTGAGCATGGCGTACGTCGGCCGAGCTCAAACGCGGTCCTGCATTTAGAACTGGCGCAGGAAGCGCATGTCGCCTTCGAGAAGCATGCGCAGGTCGGGCACGTTGTACTTCAGGCACGCCACGCGTTCGACGCCGACGCCAAATGCGAAGCCGGAATACTCCTCCGGGTCGATGCCCGACATGGTGAGCACGTTCGGGTCGACCATGCCGCAACCGAGGATTTCCAGCCAGCCCGTGCCCTTGCACATGCGGCAGCGCTCGCCGTCGTGCAGATGCCCCGTGCCACCGCACACGCCGCAGGAGACGTCGGCCTCGGCGGAGGGCTCGGTGAACGGGAAGTAGTGCGCGCGGAAGCGGGTCTTGCGATCGGGCCCGAACATCTGCTTGCAGAAGTAGTCAAGCGTACCCTTAAGGTCGCCGAACGAGATGCCCTTGTCGATGACCAGGCCCTCAATCTGGGTGAACTGCGGAAGATGCGAAGGGTCGGCCACGTCGCGGCGATACACCTTGCCGGGCGCGATGATGTAGATCGGCGGCTTTTGGTCCTCCATCACGTGCACCTGCACACCGGAGGTCTGCGTGCGCAGGAGCACGTCGGACTCGCCGCGCACAGACGACGCCTCACCCGAAAGATCGCGTACGTAGAACGTGTCCTGCATCGAGCGGGACGGATGGTCCTTCGGAGCGTTCAACGCCTCGAAGTTGTAGTAATCGGTCTCAACCTCGGGGCCGTGGACAACCGTGTAGCCCAGGCCAAGGAAGATTTCCGACACTTCGTCGGTGATCGCGTTGATCAAATGGCGCGTGCCCATCTGCTGCGCGCGGCCGGGGAGCGTGACGTCGACAGCGCTTGCGTCGATCGCGGCTTCCATCTCGGCTGCTGCGAGCTTCTTCTTGCGCGCTTCAAGCGCCTCTTCCACCACGTTGCGCACCTCGTTGACCGTCTTGCCGACGACGGCACGCTCTTCCTTCGCGACCTTACCCATGCCGCGCAGGTAGCCCGTAAGCGTGCCCGCCTTGCCGAGCACCGCCACGCGCACGCTCTCGAGCGCCGCCGACGTGTCGGCTTCCGCGATGCGCGCAAGGGTTTGCTCACGCAGTTGCGCGAGCTCGTCCGTGATCGCCATAATCACCTTCACCTCTCGTATCGAGCGCCCCACCTGGCCCAAAGGGCGCTCCGCCAATAAAAAAGGGCTTGCCATCTCGCCCTGGAAGACGCCCGCCTTCGCGTTCGCCTTCATTTCCAAGGACGAGAGACAAGCCCTCGCGGTACCACCCTGGTTGATGCCTTTCCCCAACAGCACGACATGCTGCGCCGCCCGAGAGGCATCCACTCGTTTCGCCTGATGACGGAGGCAAACCGTCGCACCCTACTTCGTTCGTCTCGCGGGATAGCCCCACGTCCGCGTTCAGGCGCGCTGCTCGGAAGGGAATCGCACGCCGCGTCGCTTGGGGCCTTTCAGCCGATGAACCCCATCTCTGGAAGCTTCGCCGCACGTGCGCTGTCTTCGTTATCGCATGTGGAAGAGAGTATAGCGCAAGGACCGCCCGCCATGGGGAAAATCCACAACGCGAAACGCGGAGAGCGGCCTGGGAAGGGGCGAGCGCGATAACCGCTGGAAGCAACAGACCCCACGTAGGACAACCGAAGCCAACATAAAGGGGAATTCGACGCGTACGAAAGGCTGCCGGAACAGATGCGTGCTACCATGGGCTCCTATCCGATTGCTCGGGAAGGAGCCCTTTTCATGCGCGATGCATCCTTGCGCGATTCTGCCGCCGAGAGCGAGAGTGCACCTGCGGAGGCTGCGGGCGATAGTGCGTCCGCAGGCGCGATGGCGCCTCTGCCGGGATGCGCGCCAATGAGCTCGCAGCTGCGCATCCGCCTGGCCTCGGCCGATGACGCGGACGGCATCCGCGCGGTGTACGCCCCCTTCGTCGACACGCCCGTGACCTTCGAGGAAGAAGTCCCCTCGCGCGAGGCATACCGCGAGCGCATCGTGCGCATCTGCGAGAAGTACCCCTGCCTCGTTGCCGAGGAAGGCGGACGCATCGTCGGGTTCGCCTACGCCCATGAGCTACGCGAACGCATCGCCTTCCAATGGAACGCCGAGCTTTCCGTCTACCTTGCACCCGCCGCGCAGGGCCGTGGCGCGGGAAGTCGTCTGTACACCGCACTCCTCGAGCTTCTGCGCCTTACGGGCATAAAGGCGGTCTATGGCGTGGTGACCTCCCCTAACCCCGCAAGCGAACGCTTGCACCGCTCGTTCGGGTTCGCGCTCATGGGAGTGCAGCCGCACGCGGGTTTCACCTGCAGCGCTTGGCACGACGTCGCCTGGTACGTGCGCGAAATCGCCCCCTTCGAAGACGCGCCCGCGCCGCCCGCCCTCTTCCCCACATACGCAAGCGCACACCCCGACCAGGTGAGCGAGGTCATCGCACGAGCAAACGAGATGCCACAAACGTAGCAGGCGCGAACGGAGCGAGGCAGGAAGCGTCGCCATCATAGCCGGATAGATGCCCGCGCAGCCATTCGGCCCGATGGACATCCCGAAGCTCGCCGCAAAGTTCGCCGTGGCCTCGTCAACGCCGAGCGCCTTCGACTGCGTCTCGATGTTCATGGGCAAAGCACCCGCGCTCGTGCGCGACACGAACGCGAAGGACAGCACAGGGAACGCCTTCTTCAGGTACGTGACGGGGTTCACGCGGTTCGCCGCCAGGATAATCAGATGCACGATGAACATCGCGATGATCGCCACATACGAGAAGATAATGAACTTGCCAAGATCGACGATTGCCGCAAAGTCGCTCGTGGCCATGACGTTTGCGATGAGTGCCATGACGCCGTAGGGGGTGAGTCCGATGACCATCTTCACGATGCACATCACGATGCCGTAGAGGCTATCGATGATGCGGCGGAAGAAATCGGCCTGCTCAGAATCGCGATTGCGAAGCTTCAGATAAGCAAGTCCCACAAGAGCCGAGAAGATGACCACGGCAATGGTCGATGTCGAGCGCGTACCGGCCAGGTCGGAGAAGACGTTCGTCGGGATAAACGACAGGATGGTCTGCGGGATCGTGGTGTCTTCGTAATTCTCGACAGCGATCTCTGGACCGCCCTGCGGCGCGCTGTCCGACAGCGAACCTCAAGGCCCGCCCGTAACGCGCTGCTCGACAGCGGCCCCCGAACCGCCCTCCAACATGCTGCTCGGAAAAGTACACGTTGGGAGGGAGAATCTGGCACGAAAACCGAGGCGAGCCCGTCAGATAGCCCGTTCCAACCGATGCCCTCAGAGGCGCGAACCCAGAAAGCTCGTCGAGCCCGTCACGCCGAGCGTGAAAAGGGCGCTCGAAAACGCGCCTGTTTCGCAGGCAAAGCCATCGTCGCAGGTCACCTTTGTGACGCTTGCATTCTCGATCTTCACGGGGTCGTTCACGCGCGCGGGGTCGAGCAGGTACATGGTCGAGCGGATAACGAACGAGTGCGTCACTACGAGCACGTTGCCGCCGCCCGAGAGCGCCACCTTGCGCGCCACATCGCAATAGAAATCGCCGAGCCGCGCCTTGATTTGCTCCCAACTCTCCGCTTTACCGGAAGCGTCCCAGCGCTTAATGGCATCGGCGGTTTCCGGGAGACGGACATTGAGCTTCTCAAAGGGCATGTCGCACCCGAATCCCTCGTTGAGCACGTCGCGCATGAGCGTGCCAGGGCGCGCCTCCAAGTCGCCGTAGCACCATTCGCGGATGCGGGAATCCGACATGCGAGAAGGAAGGGCCAGCTCAGGCGCCACCTCGCTGCGTGCCGAGAGCAGCTCGCCCATCGTCTGCACGGCACGCCCCAAATCGCTCGAGTAAGCTGCCGCGAATTCGATGCCTGCACGGGCGAGGCCGCGTCCGCAAGCACGTGCGTCGCGAACGCCCGCCTCGGTCAAAGGGGTATCGCACCAGCCCTGGACCAGGTGTTTCAGGTTGTATTCCGTTTGCCCATGGCGAACGATGTAGAAAGTGACGGGCGCGCCCCCACTTGGGGAAGGCGCAGCGGCGGGTATCGCTTCGCCCAGAGGAACCGCAAAACGCCCATCGGCCGCAGACGCAGTCGAGTTACCAAGAACCCGTGCGCCGTTTTCCCCGCTCACCATGTTGGAATCAATCATTTCGGTCCCTATAGAATACGGTAGCTCACCGTACGCAGGCCCCAGTCGTCGCAGGAGGAGTACCCGAAGGCTTTCCATACGCCAGGCTGCAAATCGAGCGAGCGGCTGCCGCCGCCCATGCCGCCGCAGTCGTTGATGACGGCGTACACCGTCATGCCGTCGTAGGAGATTTGCACCGTGCGGCCGAAATAGCTGCTGAAGTTCGGCCATGCCATCGGAATCGCCACGCCCATCGAGTAGTCGTCGCACACATCGCCCGTCGCTGTCGTGCCGGGATTGGGAGTATAGGGGTCGGTCGAGCCACCGTATGCCGAGGCAATGCCCGTCTTCCAGCCAGCACCGGAATCGGGCGCCGGCTCAGGATTGGGCTCAACCGGCGTCGAATCGGGCACAACCTCCTGACGATCCGTGGTGTTCGCCTTGTCGGAAACCTGCGTGGAAGACCCGCCCGCACCCTGATCGGACGAGTCGGAATTCGACATGTTCGCCACCTGCGCCTGGAGTGCGGCAAGACGATCGGCCTCCGCGTCCTTGGCATTTTGCAGCTGCGACTGCGCCTGCGAGACAACGGCCGCCGCTTCCTGCTTCGTCTTTTCAAGCTCGCCCAAAGCGCGCGTCTGCGAATCCTTCTGGGTGTTCAGCTCGGCGGTGATGCCCTCGAGCGTGGCGACACGATCCTTCTGCGCCTCCACCTCATCGGCCTGCGCCTGGAGAATCGAGCCAGCGTACACCACGTTGCGCGTCAGCTCATCGAAAGAGGCCGACCCCAAGATCAACATGAGCATCGAGCCCGCCGAAGGCGAGCGGTACTCGCTGCGGGCGGCGTTGCTCAGCGTCTCGCGACCTGAAATCACCGCCTGTTGGGCATCGAGGGCATCAGCAGCAGTCGCATCGATCTGCCCTTGAATAGAAGTGAGCTCGGCATTGATCTTGTCGTATTCTTCGGAGATGATCTTCATCTGCGCCTCAGCAGCATCAAGCGCCGTCTGGGCATCGGAGACATCGTCGGCAAACGCGGCCACAGGAATAAGGAACACAGCGAGTAGAACGCTCAAAGCCATTGCACACATCGCGAAGACCCAGCGTTTCACCTGTTCACATGCACTAAAGTGCGTTCCCACCAATTTCCTTCCAACGGCCAATAGAATGCATGCGGCACTGCTTCGCCACATGAAAAACGTCCCTTCCGGGACGCCTTGCGAAATTCAGTATGACCAAAGAGCCCCCTCCTGGCAAGTAAAACAGCGCAAACAACATGAGCGCCCCGCAAGCCGATAAGCCTTGAGGGCGCCCAAGTTCGCAAAAAGCCGCGGGGAGCGGGCGCGCCGTCTTGCGCAAGGCGACGATCCCGCCAGCGCAAGCCGAAGCGCCCGCCGCCTGCGCGATTCGGCACCCCCGCTAGATCAGCGAGCCGCCGCAGCTTGAACCAGCGCCGGCAGCGCAGCTGTAGCACACCGGGTTCGTGCGAACCTCGCGCGGGGGAAGCGGCGCATCCACGATGTCGGCGATCGTCGCGTCGCGCCCGTCGAGCTGGATAGGCATCTCGAGCACATGGTTGCACTCGCAGTCGTACAGGCGCCCGTCGACATCGACGTTCACCTGGTCGCGACACATGATCTTGCCCACGGCAAACGCGTTGAAATTATCGTGGAGCAGCTTCAGGTAATCATCGGTGAGCCCCGCGTCCGCCAAATCCATCGCGAAACGGCCGAGCGGGAAGTTGTTGAAGGCATACAGCTCGTTGAAGTCGATGCCCTGCTGCTCGGTCAGCTTCACGCGATAGGCGTCTGCCAGAAGCTCTTGCGGCGGCGGCAGGAACGGGCCCGCCACGTTGTAGACGATCTCGAGCTCGGGACCGCCCTCGCGCCCATACCCTCGCTCGTTGAGCTTGCGGATGTTCGCGATGGCGCGCTTGAAGACGCCGCGTCCGCGCTGGTTGTCGGCGTTTTCGGCGTCGAAATACGGAAGCGACACGCACACATCGGCCCCCACCTCGGCAAACACGTCAAGGAAATGCTCGTATTCCGGCTTCTCCTCAAGCGTCAGGTTCGTGCGGACGATCACCTTCTCGGCGATCTTGGCGCCTTCGCGCAAGAACCACCCGAAGTCGGGATGCAGCTCAGGCGAGCCGCCTGTCACGTCGAGCGTCTTGTAACCGCCTGACTTGAATGCGGCGAGGATCTGCTCCATCGTCTCGCGTGGCATAACCTCGTTGTTTCTCGGACCGCACTCCAGGTAGCAATGGCGGCACGCAAGATTGCACGCATAGGTGATGTTCACCTGCATCGTCGCAGGTCGCTCGCTCGCCTGCAGGATTTCGGGCAAGTTCACGCGATCGTAGAACGAGGGGATGCCGCAGCGCTCGCACGCCTCGTTCAAATAGTCGAGGTCGGCCTTGCGCTTGCCACGACGCATCTCGAGCGCCTGCTGAGCGCGGGCAAGGTCAAACCCGCCGCGATGCGCACCGCGGGGCGTCACCTCGAAGTACTTCCCGTAGCGCGACTGCTCGAGCATGGCCGCCAGATTTCCGCTCACGGCGTACTCGCGCCCCTTGATAAGGCGCAGCTCCTCGGTCAGGTCGAAGTAGCGCGGCATCTCGGGCATCCCGCCCAGGTAGCGCGCGACCTGGCCGTAGTTCTCCTCGGCGTCTTCCAATCCCTCCGCCTTGATGGCACGCACCGTGCGCGAAGTGAACGACGTGAACCCGAGTTTCGTCTCGAGCGCCAAGTCGGAAACGTGAATGTCCTCCACCGCCGTGCACACGTAGCTTTTCCAGCCGTGCTTGGCCAGCATACGGCGGAAGTCGTCGATGTACATCGCACCGCCCAAGCACTCGCCGCGAAGCACCGGGTCGGCGCGCAGCTCGTCGGACATGCGGCGGTCGCAGAACACATCGGAGAAGTACAGCTCGCCACCGGGCTTCAGCACGCGGTAGATTTCGGAGAACACCTGGTCTTTAAACGGCGTCAGGTTGATTACGCAGTTGGAAACCACCAGGTCAACCGTGCCATCTTCGATGCCGAGCTCTTCCAAATCCTCGATAAAGCCCGCTTTGAACTCCACGTTAGAATGTTCGAACCCGAACTTTTCCGCCTGCTCGTCTTGATACTTCTGCGCAACGGCAAGCTGCTCGGGGGTCATGTCGACGCCGATGACGCGCCCGGTCGGCCCCACAAGCTTCGAGAGCACGTACACGTCGCGCCCCGTGCCGCAGCCCAAATCGACCACCGTCGCACCGGTAAGCGCCGGCGGAATCGGAGAGCCGCACCCATAGAAGCGCTCGACGATCTCGTCGGCGATGTCGGGCATCACGTCGAGCACGTACTTCGGCGGACGCTCAGTCGCGCAGCAGCATGCGTTGGTCTTCAAGTCGTCGGAGCTGCCCAACGTCTTGCCGTAATACTCGCGCACCTGAGCGCGAATGTCGTTCTTCTCGTCTGTCATTGTTCCCCTCTAGAAAAGCAATATCACAGGAAGCATTTTTGTTTTATAGAGAGATAAGCCACACCCCAAGCGGAAGCGCTGGCGGCGTTCACAAAGCGAGTTCCGCACGAGCCGAACAGCCCAGTGGGCTGTTCGCGCGAGCAGGACTGCCGAGCGACTGAACGTTGCCGGCGCTTCCGCGCAACCTGGGATGGATTATCTTCCTTCGTCCGCCATGCCGAAGCATTCAGTGAAGAACACCTGGCAGTCAAGGTCGTACTTGTCGCACACCTCGTCGAGCGCGTCATCCATGAGGCGAGCAAGCGGGCGCGACTCGCAGACGGCGCGGGCGTTGATGATCATGCGCATGTTCTTGTGGTCGCGCAGGAATTCTTGGGCGTATTCGGTGTCGTAGTCCACACCGATAAGCGACGCCTTGTTGAAGTCGCCATTGCCTGAGGTCGCGAAGGTCTTCAGGTGCGGCACGTTCCGCTTGCGCTCGATAAGCCCCATGCGGATGCCCTCGATCAAGTCGTCGACCACCGCGTTGCAATCGATCTTGGAGCCGTCTTTCGTCTTCAGGTACAGACGGCGGTTGTACCAGGTGAGCTTCGCCTCCGCATCGGCGAACTCCTGGTTGTTGCGCACCGAGAAGTTCTTGAGCGCCGTCTCGTGCGTCGTGAGGTACTCGGCCAACTCGGGAATGCCGGTCTTGTCCTTGGCCGAAATCTTCATCGCGGGAATGTCGGGGCACGCCTCATGCAAAAAGCCCATGTAGCGCTCGATCGTGGGCTCGTCGAGCAGATCGATCTTGTTGAGCACGATGAGATCGGCCTCTTCAAGCTGCAGTTTCAGCAGGTAGACCAGCTCTTCGGGCAGGTTGATGTCGGCATGTTCGGGCATAATCATGCGCAGACGCTCGGGGTCGACCATCACCATGAACGGCGAGAGGGTGAACTCGTCGGCGTTGTCGTCATGCAGCGTGTGATACACGTGGTCGAGCGCGCCGACACCGCAGCCGGGGATGTCGCTCATGACGAACGTGGCGCCTTCCTTGTCGCGCAGGCGGCGAATCTGGTCGACCGTATTGTCCATCTGGTAGCAGATGCAGTCGTTGCCGATTTCCGCAACCGTGCAGCCCGACGTCTGCGTGAGGCTCGTATCAACGAGGTTTGCGCCCAGGTCGTTCGCTATGATGGCAGTCTTGCCGATGTTGCGATCCATGTATTCCGCAAGCGCGATCATGGTCGTGGTCTTGCCGGCTCCCAAAAAGCCGCTCACCACCATAAAGCGGATCTTGTCCACGTGAATGCTCCTTCTATCATGATTGGGGCCGCGTCTTCCCCCGCAGCCCCTGCAAGTCTTTCTATTCTACCAGCATTAGCAGCAGGACACGCGCACCGGCTGATCGTCTTCGTCGACGACACCGTTAAAGTCGGGCGCGACCTTGATGATGTGATCACCATGGGTATCGCCCGCATGGCGCTCGCGGCTGCCCTCGTAGTCGAACACCGCCGCATAGCGCCCGCCAAATTCGGGAATGACCAGGCTCGTCACGTTATTGCACACGTGGCACTTCTTCCCCACCGGGAACTTGATGTCCTTGTCGAACAGGAAGTGGTCGGGGAAATCGGGCAGGCCGCCCTTGTAGGTGACGAACTCGCCGTAGTCCTCGCACACGTCGGAGGTGTAGGGAGTATTCACCAAACGGCAGGTGATCGTCGCAAACGACGTGCCGTCAAACAGCGCGGACTCCTTCTCGGTCACCGGCGTCTTGTTGGTAATCAGGTAGCGCGGGTCGTTGAAACCAAGCTGCTGCGCGATGCGACGGAAATCGTTGATGTACATGGCGCCGCCCAGACGGAGCGCGACGTTGTCGATATTGTCGGAGATTTCCCTCTGCATGCGACGATCGGCGAACACGTCGGTGAAATACCACTCGCCGCCTTCCCTCAGAATGCGTCGCACCTCTGCAATATAGCGTGCCTTATCAGGGGATTCGTTGAACGTGCAGTTCGAGATGACCACGTCGACGCTGCCGTCGGGAATAAAGGAGAGGTCCTCTGGGCAGCCCTCGCGAAATTCCACGTTAGGGACATCGTAGCCGAACTGCTTCATTTCCTTTTCCAGGTACTTCTCGCCGATGCGCATGCGGACGGCGTTCGGCTCGACGCCGATGACCTTGCCCGCAGGCCCCACGAGCTGCGCCGCAAGATAAGTATCGCGACCCGAGCCGCAGCACAGATCGACCACCGTGCAACCTTCCAAAAGCGGCGGCAGGGGCACGCCGAACTCCCGCGACGTGTTCTGAATCTCACCCGCGATGTTGAACATGCGCTCTCGAGCCTGCCCCGGAATGGTTCCGTCCGCGTCTCGTGTGCGAGCGGTCGCCTGCGGATCGCGCGGCTCGGCAGCGGCGATGGCATCGTAGTATGCCTGATAATTGCCGTCTTCAACTTTGCGGTAGTACGCCTGGTAGTCCATGCGACCTCCTCGATCTCGATCCTTCGAACCAGGAGAGATACCTGCTTCGATTTAATACTAGATGCAGTCTAGCACTTCTCATGGAAGCTGTGCCCGCTCAAACGCTTTCGGGCGGCGAGGAGAAGGCGAATCGGCCCCCTTCACGCCGCTTATGATAGGATTCCCGCAAACGACGACAAGGAGCCCGCCATGTCCACCATCGAAGAAGACCTTCGCTTCCTCATCACCGAGCTGCAAGAAGAGCGCACAAACACCGGCAACGAGCTCGCGACCTGCCCCATTCCCGGAACATTCGGCGAAGCATGGGACCTTTTCCGCGCGCTGTGCAACACGCGCCTGCCCGAGCACGTAAGCGGCGAGTTCCTCACCAAGCAGGACAAGCTGCTGCACGCGATCATCGACGAGGAAGGCATCACCTACGCGGGGCTCATCCCCCCATGCGAGAGCGATTCGCGCTTCGCCGTGTGGCGCGGGGACATCACCACGCTGGCGGCAGACGCCATCGTGAACGCCGCGAATTCCCAGCTCTTGGGATGCTGGGTGCCCGGCCATTACTGCATTGACAACGCCATTCACACGTTTGCGGGCGTGCAGCTGCGCATCGAGTGCGCGGCGATCATGAAGGCACAGGGTCATGAGGAGCCTACCGGCCAGGCGAAGGTCACCTCAGCGTACAACCTTCCATCAAGACTGGTCATCCACACCGTTGGGCCGATCGTGGAAAACGGGAAGCCCACCGAGCAACACAAACGGCTCCTTGCCGCAAGCTATCGGAACTGCCTCGACGCGGCGGCGGAGCGGCATTGCAAATCGATCGCCTTCTGCTGCATCTCCACCGGCACGTTCGGGTTCCCGCAAGAAGAAGCAGCGCGCATTGCCGTCGACACGGTGCGGGCCTGGCTCGACGCCAGCCCCAAGGACGACATACACGTCATTTTCGACGTTTACACCGAGAAAGACGAGCAAACCTATCGCTCAATTCTCGGCGAATAGAGACAAACCCGTAGTTGGTGGTCAACAAAACGAGTTATGCGCGCATGAATTCGGGCTGGGCGAAAGCGTGACTTTTGCCGACCTGGGGAAATACTGATTCAGGCCGCGCGAAATCGAGTTGACGGCGCTGAAACGGCTCTATTCCGACAATCCGACAGCGCACAATTCGCTCAGTTGTCCACCAAGTAGGTGTCTTGCTCCCGCCGGGGCCCAAGCGGCCGCCGGTTGCGGAGGGTTTCCTCGTTTCGACGAACCGCCAACCGCCCGCAACACTATTCATTAGCGCCGTGAGCCGTCTGGCTTAGATGCCGAACACCGCGCCAGCCAGCGACAGCCGTTTACCTACAACAACACTCTGAGCAAGATAGCCACGACGAGTAGTGCGGCGGCGATTCCCATCGCGGCGAAGTCGATGCCTGAGAAGGGGTACTCCTTGAAGCCGCTCCCGCGTGTACGCAGGTTGAAACCGCGCACCTCGGCGGCGATGGCGGCGCTGTTCGTCTTGCGCACCGACGACACCAGAAGCGGCACGCACAGGGGAATCATGAGGCGCACCTTTTTCACGAGGCCGCCGTCGAATTCTACGCCGCGCGCCGTCTGCGCCTCCATGATGCCCGTCATGTCGTTCATGAACACGGGGATGAAATGCACCGTCGACATGAAGGTAAAGGCATACTTGTACGGTACATGCAACACTTTGACCAGCGCATTCGCCATGTCGGTGAGCTTGGTCACATAGAACACGAGGAACAGCGGCACCGCGCAGGCGACCAGGCGCACCACGATGAGCACGGCGTTCAACACGCTCGCCGTGCCGACATAACCCCAGGGCAAGGACACGAGCACGTCGCCTTGCGGCGTGAACAGAAGCGCAATGAGCGCAAGGACGACAGAAAACACGGCGACCGCTTTTGCCAGACCGATCGTCTGCGCGACCATCTTGCACTGCACGGCCATGACTGCGTCGAGCGCGATCACCACGGCCAAAAGGATGAAACTACTTGTTGTAAAACAGGCGATGACCAGCAGAAACGCCGCTGCGAGCTTCGCTACCGGATTCATGGTGTGCAAAAAGCTCTCACCCGGTACGTATTCGAGGAACCCCTTCATTTGGCGTCCCCTTTCCCGCGCACGCCGACTTCACCCGCAAGCGCGCGCTCCATGTCGTCGAGCGTGTTCGCACCTGCAACAGGAGATACGGGCGAAACCGCGCCTTCCTGCGCAAGCCGCATCGACAGCTCAACAATCTGCGACGGCAGAAGATGCGCACGGGAGAGCACTCCCTCATCGCGCAGCACGTCGAACGTTGCGCCATCGGCAACCACTTGACCTGCGGTCATGGCGATCACGCGAGTCGCATAGTCGCCGACAACCTCCATGTCATGGCATACCATGACAACGGTGGTGCCGCGGGCATTCAGGTCGGAGACCACCTCCATCACCTTGGCGCACTCGCGGAAATCGAGGCCCGTCGTGGGCTCGTCGAGCACGACGATAGGCGGCTCGAGCACGATGATCGACGCGAGCGCCAAAAGCTGGCGCGTCCCGCGGTTCAAGAGGAAGGGCTCGGCATCGCCGTCGAACCCGAAGCGCTCGATCATCGCGTCGACCTTTGCCTCGGCTTCGGCGCCCGCACGACCTTGAGCGGCAAAACCGAACAGCAGCTCCTCGCGCACCGTCTTGCAGCAAATCTGCCGATCGGGGTTTTGGAACAGAAAGCCCACCTTCGAGGCGAGCTCACTCGTCTTCAGCTGCGAGGTCGGTACCCCGTCAATCAGAACCTCGCCCGATGTCGGCTTCAAAAGGCCGTTGATCAGGCGCATCGTGGTGGATTTCCCCGCGCCGTTCGTTCCGACGAAGGCGACGAAATCCCCATCGCTCACTGTGAAGCTCACGTCCCGTAAAATGGCAAGCTCACCATCGTATGAGGCGCTCACCTGGCAAAACTCAATCATGCGCAAGCCCCCTTCCCAGAAAGCAGCCCCTCGCACGCGCAAACGGCGCCCTCGACGGTGCACACCGCCGGCCCGCACACCAGCCCGCGGGCGCGCAGCCTGTTGACAAGGCTTGTCGAGCGCGGGCAATTCACGCCGATCTCGAGAAGCTCGTCGGAATGCTCAAGCACTTCGTGGGGAGTGCCGCAGAAGCGAATCTCCCCCTCGTCGACGATGACGAGCGTATCGGCGTACTCTGAAAGCAGGGCGATTTTCTGCTCGACCACGATAACGGTTGTCCCATGTTCGACCGAGTAGCGCTTGAGCAGGTCGAACACGGCAACCGACGACGCAGGGTCAAGCTCGGCTGTCGGCTCGTCGAGCACGAGCACGCGCGGCTTTAGCGCGAGCACCGACGCGACCGCGACCTTCTGCTTCTGACCGCCTGAAAGCTCGGCGATGCTCCGGTCGCGCAAGTCGGCGATGCCCATGGCCGCAAGCGCCTCGTCAACCCGCGCGGGAATCTCGGTCTTAGGCACGCCGAAGTTCTCCAAGCCGTAGAGCACCTCGTCTTCGACCACCGACGACACCATCTGCGAGTCAATGTCCTGGCAGACGCTTCCGACCAGGCGGCTTATGTCCGTGAGCGACGCTTCGCACGTATCGACCCCGTCAACGCGAACGCTGCCGTAGAAATCACCCGGGTAGCAGTGAGGGATGATGCCGTTGATCGCGTAGGTGAGCGTCGACTTTCCGCTGCCCGCGGCGCCTGTGACGCCGACTAACGCGCCGTCGGGAATGGAGAGGTCGATGCCCTTGAGGATGGGGTCGACCCCCTCCCGATAACGAAACGAAAGCTGCGAGATTTCAATCATGGGATGTCCTTCGCGGTGATAGCCCTTTTAGCAGACTGAGCAATCTAGCGCTTCAAAACCGCGCGCAGGACCGGGGTGAGAATTGCGGCGAGCACCGCATTCATCGTCGCAGTTCCAAGCACCATGACGGCATACACCCCGAAGACGGCAAGCGGGTCGAGGTGCGCAACGGCGACGCCGACGATCATCGCGAAGGTATAACCCGAGAAAACGGTGGAGACGAAGGTGATGATAATCGGGAAGACGACGTTTTGGCAGGTCTTGTTGTCGCGCGCCACCTTGGCAAGCACGGTGACGAGAATGCCGCACACAAGCGCGCCGACCATCTCAGACGCAATGTTCACCAGCGGCGTCGCGTTCAACATGGGGATTTGGCTCACCACGCCGACGAGCAGGCCGATGACAACCGATTGGTAGATCTTCGGCCGCGTGAGAATGATAGCGAGGCAGTACATGGCGATCATGAAGTTCGGCTTCATGCCGGCGAAATTGAGGAAACTCGAAACGGTGAGTTTCAACACGGCGCCCGCCGCGATGAGCACGGCAACCAAGATGAGGTCCCGAACGGACAGGCCGTCTTTCTTCTGGTCGGTGGCGATGGTGCGCTTCGCTGCTGCAATGTTCTCGGTCATGATTCCTCATTCCTTTCTTGGCGGTTTTCCGCCTGTCTTCGTCCGTCCCCGGACTTTTCGGTTTGCCGGCTTGGACGCGAATGAGGAATCGCCCGGGAATCATCTCGGGTGGCAATCTGCCCGCAAAATAAAAAAATCTGTCCTTTGAGATAAAGGACAGATTCGGAATCTGCGGTGCCACCTTTATTGATTTCCCATAGGAAACCCTCTCACGAACATGCCAACACATGTTCTGCCCTTAACGCAGGCTCACGGTCCAGATACTCGGCTGCTTCCCTTGCGGGCTTGCAACCTTTCCCCTTTCCCTCGGCGATCCATTTACCGCTCAGCATTTCTGCGGGACTTCCAGCAACGCCCGCTCTCTGTAAGCGCTTTAACGGCTTGATCTTCGCCTCATCGGTTTCAACGTATTAAGTTGTGAGTCGCACTTTAGCAAAGCGCAGCGACATGTCAAGAATTATTTTTGAATATTTCGGAAATGGAGCGCCGCGCGGCATAACCCTGCGCGAATGCGTATAATTGTTTCCAGGTGCGGAAAATTGCGTGTCCATCCGCACTTCAGTTACATAAGGAGCACTTTTACGCCATGACGGATCAATTTAGCCGAGACCGCTATCGGGACAGTCGGCAGCCTGGGGAAAATTCATCGAGAAGGCGAATTGACGCAAACCCGAATCATCGCACCGCTGGGAACAACGCCCGGCACGCCTCTTCGAGCAGGCGCCCCGCTGGCACCCGGCAGCAAACGAGCACCCATCAGCAGGGTGCCCCCAGACCGCGGAGCGCATCGCAGGCTGGGCGCGAACCCGCGCCGCATCGCACCCCCTCGCAGAATCATCGCCAGCAAATGCGGCAGGGTGCGCCTTCGCGCAATCATGCCAGCTCATCGGCGAATCGTCCCGCTGCTCAAGGGAACGTGCGACCCGCATCGTACAATCGCTCTCGCGCGCAGGCGAACCGAAACAACCCGGCCAACGCCGCCGTCTACAACGATTACTCCCGCTACACCGAGCGCCGCTCGAAGCGCCCCGGTCCTGTTGCCATCGGCGTTATGGCGGTACTCATCATCGCCATCGGCATTGGCGTGTTCTTCGTTTTAAACCCGCCTACCTTCGACATCACCGTCAACGGAGCGAAGCACACCGTTTCCAACGGTACGACCATCGACAAGCTCATCGACGACGGACTTGCCTCCCCGACGGCGGGCAACCTGCTCGCCGTTGACGCGAGCGTCATCACCGAGGGCGGCGGCGACCGCTTCGCCGCGACCATCAACGGGAACGCCACCAACGACGGCTCGAAGAAGGTCAAAAAGGGCGATTCCATCGATATCCAAAACGGCGCTGATGTCACGGAAGACTACGACTCGTCCACCGAGGAAATACCCTACGAGCGCGTCGAGGACAATAATTACTGGAACGGCTCACTGCATGTGTACATCGACGGCCAAAACGGTGTGCGCACCACGAAGACCGGCAAGGTTTCCGGCAAGACCGTGACCGAGGAAACGACCCCCGCGGTGAACGAGGAGTACAAGATCTACACCGCGAACACCGGCGACGACAAGGTGATCGCACTGACCTTTGACGACGGCCCGTGGAAGGACACGACGGCTGAGATCCTCGACGTCCTGAAGGAGAATGACGCGCACGCGACGTTCTTCACCATTGGCAAGCAAATTGCCGACCACTCTGACGTGGTGAAACGTGCGCATGACGAGGGCCACGAAATCTGCACGCATACGTGGGACCACGCTGCCGGCAGCGGACAGGGTGTGAACTTGACGTACATGACCGCTGACGAGCAGATTCAAGAGGTTCAAAAGGGTTTTCAGGCAATTAAGGACGTCATCGGTGAAGACCCCGTCCGCATCATGCGCGCGCCCGGCGGCAACTTCAAGGGCGATATCGTTTGGACGCTACAGCCCTACATCGATGCCGAGATCGGATGGAACGTCGACACCGAAGACTGGCGGCGCCCGGGAGCGGACACCATCGCGAGCCGCATCATGAAAGCGAAGCCGGGAAGCGTCATCCTCATGCACGACGGCGGCGGCGACCGCTCGCAGACCGTCGAGGCACTGAAGAAAGCCCTTCCCCAGCTGAAGCAGGAGGGCTACCGCTTCGTCACGATAAGCGAGCTTCTGCAATACGACCCGCCCGCGGATTCGAGCGTGAGCAAGTAGCGAGCCGTGGGATAGCAAAGCGGCATGGTCTCTGGCTCCCCGAACAACAGGCAACGCGCAAAAGGCGATTAGAGCGGCGCGATACCAAGGCGGCCATCTGGGAAAACTTCCAGATGGCCGCCTTTTTCATTTAAACCAGAGCCCGCGGGTGAAAGCATGCGAGGATGTTCGAGTGGATGCACGGGCTGGTGCGGGGAGCGCGCCTGGAGGCCTGCTTCCGACAGTGTTGTCACTACTCGCTGGAGGCGTTGTGCAGCATCTCGCGCGCGTGGGCAAGCGAGGTTTCCGTCACATCACCCGAGAGCATGCGTGCAATTTCGAACGCCCTCTCTTCCCCCGACACGACCGAGAGCGAGGTCTCGGGTACATCCCCTTGGGTCTTACGCACGACATAGTGAACATCAGCAGCAACGGCCACCTGAGCCAGATGCGTGACCACAATCACCTGATGTGTCTTTGCCAAATCGGCGAGAACGGAGGCGAGCGCCACCGCCGTCGCGCCGCCGACGCCTGCATCGACCTCATCGAAAAGAAGCGTGTCGACGCTGTCCGCCTCACCGAGCGCCACCTTGATGGCGAGCATCACACGGCTGACCTCGCCACCCGAAGCGATGCGCGCAAGCGGGCGAGCCTGCATGCCACTTCCGGGGCGAAACATGAATTCAACCTGATGAGGACCCTCTTTCGTCCACTTATCGCGCGGTAGCTCGCTCACTTCGCATTCCAATGAGGCACTGCCCATCTCAAGACGAGCCATCACCTTTGAAACAGCCTGGGCAAAGCGCGGCGCCATCTTGCGACGGGCCGCATCGAGCGCCGACGCCGCTTCGGAGAGTTCCCGTTCGGCTGCCTCGAGGGCCCGAACCGCCGTCCGCTCCCGCTCTTCCGCATCATCGACGAGGGAAACCAGCTCCGCCGCCGCCTCGCGCGCAGCGATAACGTCGGAGAGCCGAGGGCCGAACGCGCGAAGGAGCCCTTGGAGCGCCGCCATGCGTTCCTGGGCTTCCTCGAGCGCATCGCAGTCGAACTCAACCGAATCGCGATACGAAAGCGCCTCGCGGGAGACGTCCTCGAGCACGTAGCTCGACTCGCGCAACGAGCTCGCTAAATCCGCAAGCGTCTTGTCATACGCCGACGCACCTTCGAGCGCGTTTGCCGCCGCATCGAGCGCATCGATGGCGCCCCCCTCACCCGAAAGCGATTCGTAGGCGCAGTTCGTTGCAGACACGAGCGATTCGGCGTTTTCCGCCTTCTCGAGACGCGCGGCGAGCTCCTCGTATTCCCCTTCGTCGGAAACGCCGACCGAATCGATGCGCTGGAGCGTGAAGCGGGCCTCGTCAAGCCTCGCTGTCGACGCCTCGCCAGCAGCTTTTACGCGCGAAAGCTCGTCGGCGGCGCGCTTCGCCGCTTCGAATGCCAAAAGGTAGTTGGCGTGAGCCTCGCCAATGGAATCCTTCGCCCAAGCGTCGAGCAAGGAAAGATGCGTTGCGGGGCGCATGAGGGCCTGATGCTCATGTTGACTGCACAGATCGAGCGTCGGCGCGACAAGGCGGGCGATTTCCTTCGCACTTGCCATATGGCCGTTGATCGACGCACGAGAGCGGCCGTCAATGCTAACGCGACGGCAAACAACCGCCTCGCCATCTTCGAGTTCTACCCCCTCGGGGATGTCGGCAGCATTGTCGAAGAAGAGACGGCCTTCGACCGATAGGCGGTCAGACCCTTCGCGAACTGCGGCTTTGTCGGCACGCTCACCAACAAGGAGCTTGCATGCCGAAAGGAGCGCCGTCTTTCCCGCCCCCGTTTCGCCGGTGATCGCCGTGAGCCCGCGAGAGGGGGAAAAGGACGCGTCCCGAATGAGCGCCACGTTACTGACATGGATTTCATCGATCATCGCATCTCCCTTTCCCGAACTTGCCCCGTACCGCGCATCACGGTGACGAGGTAGCTTCCCGCACGCCGCGGCGCCTCGCACCTCGACGCCCGAGGTGGCTTTCCTCAAATCCCAACGCAGGGCACTGCGGCCTAACGGCCGAGCCTCGTGTTTCTTGCCGCACAGTATACCCTATCTTTCGATATATTATTCGAACAAATGTTTCTGTTTTTCAAAGATGCCACAGGGGGGCATATCGTAGTACACTTTCACTCACTGCCCGCGAATCCAAAGGAGCATCCATGCGCGCCCTTATCCAACGAGTCACCCACGCCCAAGTCGATGTCGACGGGAGAACCGTCGGGTCTATCGGCACCGGGTTGCTCATCCTGCTCGGCGTCGGCACGAACGACACCGAAGCGCAGGTCGATAAGCTGTGGGGCAAAATCTCGAAGATGCGCGTCTTCGAAGACGAGGCAGGCAAGACGAACCTTTCGCTCGCCGATGTGTCGGGCGAGGTGCTCGTCGTTTCCCAGTTCACTCTTTATGCCAGCTGCAAGAAGGGAAATCGCCCCTCCTTTACCGACGCAGGTGCGCCCGCCGAAGCGAAACGCCTCTACGAGCTGTTCGTCTCTCAGGCGCGCAAGGACGTGCCTCGCGTCGAGACGGGAGAATTTGGCGCGATGATGGAGGTGTCGCTGATAAACGACGGACCCTTCACCATCTGGCTCGACACCGACGAGCTGTAAGAAAGGGAATCCGTCGCCCGCCAACGCACGCCGAGTCCGCCCGTCGTTGCCGGACCGCACGCCACCAACACGATATCGCGCTTGAGAGCCTGCGGTCATCCGCAACGCTCCGACAAGGCGCGCATCGCCCAACTGCCGCCCCTCGCAGCCCGCAGCGCGCCTAGCTTCTGCGGCTCGAACCATAGGCTGCGTTCTTGCGGTTACCGAACGCGCTCCCCTTTCGAGCGCTTCGCTTCAGCTCCTTCAGCACGTCGTCTTCACTTGAGCCTTCGAACTGGGCCTTCAGCTGCACCACTTGATTGCGCAAAGTCGCCGCCCGCTCGAAATCCATCTCGCGCGACGCCGCTGCCATGTCGTCTTCCATGCTTGAAATGACGCGGAGCACCTCTTCCCTCGACAACGAGGCGAGCTCCTTGTTCACCTGCTCGGCCGTCGTGTTCGAGATTTCCGCGACTGAACCCATGATGTCGCTGACCTTCTTGCGGATGGTCTGCGGAGTGATGCCGTGTTCCTCGTTGTAGGCCATCTGGATGGCACGGCGGCGCCTCGTCTCGGCAATAGCTTTGTCCATAGAATCCGTCGTCTTGTCGGCATACATGATGACCTGGCCGTTTGCGTTTCGTGCCGCGCGGCCAATCGTCTGGATGAGCGAACGGTAGTTGCGCAGAAAGCCTTCCTTATCGGCATCGAGGATGGCCACAAGCGACACCTCGGGCAAGTCGAGGCCCTCGCGCAAGAGATTGATGCCTACAAGCGTGTCGAACTCGCCGCGCCTGAGCGCACTGAGAATCTCGACGCGCTCGAGCGTAGCGATGTCGGAGTGCATGTAGCGCGCTTTCAGACCGCGATCGAGGAGGTGGTCGGTCAGATCCTCCGCCATCTTCTTGGTGAGCGTGGTGATAAGCGTACGCTCGTCGCGCTCGGCCCGCTCCTTCGCCTCGTCGATGATGTCGTCGATCTGGCTCGCACTTGAACGCACGATGATTTCAGGGTCGAGCAAGCCGGTTGGGCGAATGATCTGCTCGACCGTCTGCTGGCTCACCTTCTCTTCATAGTCGCCCGGCGTCGCGGACACATAAACGAACTGCGGGACGCGATCCTCGAACTCGTCGAATCGCAGCGGTCGGTTATCCAGGCAGCTCGGCAGGCGAAAACCGTGTTCGGCAAGCGTGATCTTGCGCGAGCGGTCGCCTTCGTGCATTCCGCGAATCTGCGGCACCGTAACGTGACTCTCGTCGATGATGCACAGGAAGTCTCTCGGGAAGTAGTCGATGAGCGTATACGGGGGCTCGCCCGGAGCACGCCCGTCAAGATGGCGCGAGTAGTTCTCGATTCCCGAGCAGAAGCCCATCGTCTCAATCATTTCCAAATCGTAATTCGTGCGCATCTCCAAGCGCTGCGCTTCGAGCAGCTTGCCTTCCTCCTTGAACTGCTGCAATCGCTCGCGCAGCTCATCTTGGATGGTGCCGATCGCCCGATCAAGTTTCGGACGTGCGGTAACATAGTGGGAAGCAGGCCAAATGGGAAGCGCCTCGTATTCGTTGAGAACCTCGCCCGTGACGTTGTCGATCTCAGCGATCGTCTCAACCTCGTCACCCCAGAACTCCACGCGGATGGGGTTGTCGGCATAGGGCGGGAACACGTCGAGCGAGTCGCCGCGAACGCGGAAGGTGCCGCGTTTGAGCTCGTAATCGTTGCGATCGTATTGGATGTCGATCAGCTCGTGGATGACGTCATCGCGCTCGGCCGGCTTCTCCTTGTCGAGGAAGACGGCCAACCCCGCGTAATCCATCGGGCTGCCGATGCCGTAGATGCAGCTCACCGAGGCGACCACAATGCAATCGCGACGCGAGAGCAGAGCCGACGTAGCCGCATGGCGCAGCTTTTCGACCTCCTCGTTGATTGAGGCGTCCTTCTCGATGAAGGTGTCGGAAGAAGGGACGTAGGCCTCGGGTTGGTAGTAGTCGTAGTAGGAAACGAAGTACACCACCGAGTTGTTCGGGAAGAACTCCTTGAGTTCGCTTGCAAGCTGCGCGGCAAGCGTCTTATTGGGGGCTAAAACAAGCGTGGGCTTTTGAACCGCTTCGATGGTTTTCGCCATGGTGAACGTCTTGCCCGAGCCCGTGACGCCTAGAAGCGTTTGGTAGCGCATGCCCTCCTCGATGCCGTGGGCAAGCTCTGCGATTGCCTTAGGCTGGTCGCCCGCTGGCTCGTACGGCGAGACGACCTGGAACGGCGTGTTGGACAAGCGAACCTCCGGCAGCTTGCCTTCCATTTCCAGGCCTTCGATATTATGAAGATGCGTTGACATCAGAGCACCACGTCCTTTGCCGAGTGGAGGAAACTCCCAACCCTCTGCACCCGGCGCCAAATAAAAACTAGCCTTCCCCTGTTTCGGGAAGGCTAGTCTATCACAGAATCATTACTAGAACAAGTGTTCGAACTTAAATGGTCTCCTCGTACTCTTTCCACCAGTTCAGCATCTTGTCGCGCAGCACCTCGGGCGTGCTATCGTTGCTGAAGACGACGTCTGCAGCCTCGATGCGGTCGGCATCCGTGATTTGACGGGCAATGCGGCGACGCACGTCAACCTCAGAGAATCCCGAGGCCACCGCTCGCTCAACGCGCAGCTCGAGCGGCGCGATGATGGCGATCACCACATCGGCGCAATAGGCAAGCGAGCCCTGGCGGTTCTTGAACACCGATTGCTCGACCACGACGGCCTTGTTCCCCTGGCGCTCGAACTCATCGATGCGGTCGGAGAACAACTCCTCAATGCGAGGAAGCGTGATGCGGTTAAGCTTACGCGTTTCCGCCGGCGACGCGAACGCCTTCGCCGCGAGCTTCTTGCGGTCGATTGCCCCGTCTTCGCCGAAGACATCGTCCCCGAAGGTTTCGCGAATCTCATCCTTCACCGTGTCCCAGGCGAGCACCTCATGCCCGACATGATCTAAATCAACATAAGGAAGCCCCTGCTCAACGAGGGCTTTTCTGGCTGTAGACTTGCCAGCGCCCATACCACCGATGACGAACAGCTTTTTCATGACCTGCCTCCTCGAACGTATGATACCTTCTGCGTACCATAATACACGTATTAGCGCCTCATGGAGCGAAGGCAAAACGACGCAATAGGCAAATAGCCATCGAAATTACCCGCCCCCTTATTAAAAAAGAAACCCGCCAGATGACGGGTTCCTTCACATTCGTGCTATGCGAGTTGGAGCTATTCGGCTTCCTGCTCCTCGGCAAGCTTTTCAGCCTTCTTCTCGCGCTTCTTGGCCGGCTTCTCCTCGACCTGGACGGACTCGTCCACTTCGATCTCGTAGCCGAGCTCCTCGGCGGCAGCCTTCATGGACAGGGAGATGCGACGACGCTCGGGGCTGATCTCCATGACCTTCACCTTGACGTCCTGGCCAGGCTTGACGACCTGCGCCGGGGTGTCGATGTGGCGCATAGCCATCTCGGAGATGTGCACCAGGCCCTCGATGCCGTTGCCGAGCTCGATGAACGCGCCGAACGGAACGATCTTGGTGACCTTGCCGTCGACGATGGAGCCAACCGGGTACTCCTCGACAAGCTTGACCCAGGGATCCTCCGTGGTCTGCTTGAGGCCGAGGGAGATGCGCTCGCGCTGCAGATCGACGTCGAGAACCTCGACCTCGACCTCGTCGCCAACCTTGACGACCTCGGACGGATGGTTGACATGGTTCCAAGAAAGCTCGGAGATGTGAACCAGACCGTCGATACCGCCGAGATCGACGAAGGCGCCGAAGTCGACGATGGAGGAAACGGTGCCCTTGAGACGCATGCCCTTGGAAAGCTTGGACAGAATCTCGGCGCGCTCGTTCTTGCGGCCCTCCTCAAGCAGCACGCGGCGGGAAAGCACGACGTTGTTGCGGTTGCGATCCATCTCGATGACGCGGGCTTCGATCTCGGTGCCCAGGTACATGTCGAGATCCTTCACGCGGCGAAGGTCCACGAGGGATGCGGGCAAAAAGCCGCGAAGGCCGATGTCGAGGATGAGGCCGCCCTTGACGACTTCGATGACCTCGCCAGTGACCGTCTCGCCGGCCTTGAACTTCTCTTCGACGCTGATCCAGGCGCGCTCGTACTCGGCACGCTTCTTGGAGAGGATCAGGCGACCGTCCTTGTCTTCCTTCTGGAGAACGAGAGCCTCGATCTTGTCGCCAAGGCTGACAATCTCGGACGGATCGGCATCCTTGCGGATGGAGAGCTCGCGAACGGGGATAACGCCCTCGCTCTTAAATCCGATGTCGACGAGCACCTCGTCGTGCTCAATCTTCACCACGGTGCCGTCAACGAGATCGCCCTCGTCGAAGTCGGTCAGCGTGCCATCGATCATCTTGTTCATTTCCTCGTCGGAGATGTCGGTGAAGTCGATGACGGAAGTGTTCTTAATTTCGGTCAAAACGGACCCCTTTCGAACCTTCAAATTCCGGGGACCCTTCGCCATGATTGATTGCTTACGTGTAAACCATGTTCGTACGTAGTGGAAACCGACCCGCCCGAAGGCTGCCGGCCGCGCAAAAAACATGTCTCGGGGGCCAACATTACTTACCGCCTATGGGTTTTTCCATAAGCTTGGCTAGTATACCACGCTCCGACACGCCTCGACGAAACGAAATCTCAAGGCTCGCGAATGCACAAAAAGAGCCGACAACCGCACACTTAGTGCAGCTGCCGGCTCTCATGCCTTGGCGTCGAAACCGACTCGTTCTCAAGCCCAATCGCTACGGCGGGCAGCGCAGGAGCTTGAGCCCCGAGGCTTCTTCTTACGCCTCCTTCTTGCGAAGGCGCGGGAAGGTGAATGCGATGACCGCCGCTACGAGCATCGTCACGCCGACGATGCCGAAGGAATTGCCCACAACGCCCGTTGCGTCGATGAGCATGCCGGCAAGCCACGGACCGAGGTAGCGGCCGACGACGTTTACCGTGCCGATGAAGCCCGTGCCTGTGGCGCGGATGTCGTCGGTGTAGTACTCGCCTGCCGTGGTCATGATGACCGTGATGACGCTCGTCGTCGCAGAGATGATCGCAACGAAGATCCAGCAGACCATAAGCGAGGGCGAAGGCGTGTTCGTCAGGTAGAAGAAGTAGGCCAGGCCGAAGATGCCGGAGAGCGCGACCACCGCAGCGATGACGTTTTTGCGCTCGACATGGTCGGAGAGCGTGCCCAGGATAAGCTCGCAGATGATGGTCAGGATGCCGCCCCAGGTAATGGCAAGCGACGCGGATGCCAGATCGAAGCCTGCGGACTGGATGGACGCCACGTAGTACTGGGTCGCCGCCATGTAGCCAACCTGGTAAACGATGTAGAAGATGCCGAAGTGCCAGGAAATCGGCATCTTGAGCACGCGCTTGAGCGCCTCGCCTGCGCCAACCTTGCCCGACTTCTGATCCTCGAGCTTCGGCGCGGGAGCAGCCTGCGTGCCTGCGGGAGCGCCGTAGGGCGCAAGGCCCTTCTCCTCTGGCCCTTCGCGGAAGAATGCCGCCACGAAGACCGTGATCACGGCGAATACGATGCCGAAGATCACATAGGTCCACTGCCAACCCATCGCGCCGATGATGAGCGGAGCGATGATACCCAAGATAATCGCCGAGAAGTTCGCGCCCGGCGTGATGAGGCTCATGCCGAAGCCGCGACGATGCGGGGCGAACCAGCGAGAGACAATCTTCGGCAAGATGGCCATGAGCAAGCCGGCCGTGCCGACGCCCGCGATAGCCCAGGTGCCAATCGCAACCGGCAGCCCGTACTGGGCGAAGAAGCCAAACAGCAGCGCGCCGATCGAGGCAAGCCCGCAGGCGATGGTCATCGCCCAACGGGTGCCGATCTTGTCGCCGAGCATGCCCCACACGATCGACAAGCCCGCGTAGAAGATCATGAACACCGAGGTGATGAGACCGACATCAGCGTAGCTCACACCGAGCGTCTGACGAATCGGTTCGAGCGCGACCGCGGGAAGTCGCTGACAGCTCAAGACGATAGCCTGCGTTAAAAAGCCTCCGAGGCAAATAATGAATGCATAATGGAGGCCGTTCCCCTTTTTCGACGGGGCGGTATCTTCAATGGTTTGAAGCATTGCCGCTTCCTTTCTGAGATAACAATCGAATCGGATCGTTGCGATCGACCGGCGAAAGCGTCCCCTTATGACGCGCTACCGCCGAGCGAGCGCAGTTTCGTGAAAACAAGTCCCCTTTTCGCCCTCCTCCTTTCCTTTTTCATCTCGAGATACGACGCCTTCTTCTCCGTCGCCTCTTCGTTGAATCTCGCATGCGCCTCGCCTCCGACCTCGGCTTCGAGCTCGGCCGCGCGGGCAAGCTTCTCCTCGTCCTCAATGAGGGAAGCCGCCTTCTTCTTGCGATCGGCGGGCACGTATATGTCAACCCCGTAGTTCTTGTCCTTGCTCATGGGGATTGCCATCGCTGCAATGGGGTGGTTCATCTTCGTCGTTCCGCGGTCGATGCCGTAAAGTGGGATTCCCGCTTCGCGAAACAGGTATGCCATCCCGTCGTACTGCCAGGTCATCTTGATGTTTACGAGAAATGCCCACGTGGTTTTCTCGAACTCGGCAAGGTCGACCATGGTGGTGAAGCCTTGTCTTTTCTGAGGCATAGAACCTCCTTCACGCCATTGCGCGTCAAATGAAAATGATGGGTTTTCGCTGTTTGGGGAGTGCGCGGTCCGTCTAAGCGAGGGAAACGGACCGCGCATGTGAGGGATGAATAGTTTCCTTACGATGCCTTACGGCATAAAGCAGCACACCTTGTGCTCGCCAAGGTCGGCCAAGCGCTTCGAGACGTCCTCAACGGGAACGATCTCGATGCATTTCGCCAGGCAGTGCAACTCGCACAGCGACACCTTGCCCGCCTCTCGGCGCTCGGCGCACAGATCGCACGCCCGGGACGGCACGGGGACATAATCCCATTCCCACTTGCCGCCGATCTTGTTCGGGCCGATCTGCTCGACCTTCATGCCCCACTCCTCAGCGCCAAGGCCTTTTTCCTTCGCGCAGGAAACAACGCAGGACTCGCATCCGGTGCAGTACTTGTAATCGATGATCATCGCATGTTGCATGTCGCACACCCCCTAATCCTTCATGCTGTCGACGCGCGTGATGGAACAGATGCCGTTCTTGTACGGCGCGCCATATCCGGTGACGCCGACGCTCTCATGTGGGATGAGATTGTTGGCGTTCGCATCGAACACGCCGAAGAGATTGGGCGCCTCCCCGTCTTGCTCAGGGAACCACCAGGCATGCTCCACGTGAATGGTCTTCTCGTTAACCTCGTAGGTGAGGTGCGCCTTCTGCGTGCACTTGCCGAACATGGTGTCGACGCGCACCCAGTCGCCCTCGCGGATGCCGTATTTCTCGGCCGTGGCAGGATTGATGGTCACCAGCGGGTCGGGATGCAGCGCGCGCAGCGAGGGAACCTGACGGTGCTCGGAGTGGAAGGCGCTGATGTGGCGGCCGCCCGTGGTGTAGACGAGCGGATATTTCTCCACGACTTCAGGCGGCTGGGACACGGGGCTGTAGTCGGGTTCCTCAAAATAGGGAACCGGCTTCTCGTCATAGGCCTCGAGCACGTAGGAGTACAGCTCCACGCGGCCGGTGACCGTCTGGAAACCGGGCTGCCCATCATCGCGCAAATCGCCCGTCTCGTACTTGCGGTACTTGTAGTCGGCCTGAATGACGGACTTCTCGCGCAGTTCCTCGATGCCGTAGCCGTAGTTCTCCTTCAGCTTGGTGTCGAAGAAGTCGTCGATTGTGGTGAAGTCCCCCCAGATCTCGGGGCGCATGCGCTTGCCCATGTCGACCAAGATCTCGAGGTCGCTTTTCGTGTTGGGGTTCTCCACCGCGGTGTTCATAGCGCCCACGAAGTGCTGGTTGCGCCCGTAGTTCGGCGTGACCAGGCCATCGTGCTCGGCGAAGGTCGAAAGCGGCAATACCAAATCGCACAGGCCCATGATGGTCGGGGTCATGAAGATATCCTGAGCCACGATGAAATCGAGGTCCTTCATCGCCGCGTACCAACGCTGCGGCTGGTCGGCCATACAGGCGAGCGGGTTCGAGCCGATAAGCCAGCACATGCGCAGCGGGTAATACTCGGGATAATCCTTGTACATGCCCTCGAGCCAGTTCAGAAGCGTATCGCCCTGAACGCCGCCCATGGCAGCGCCCGTGTTGAACATGCGGTACTTGCCCGTGGGGTCAACGATATGCTTCTCCGCCATGCCCTCGGTGAGCGTGTCGGACATGTCATAGCGCCACTGTCCGATGAAGCTCGTAGGCTTCGTGATGGTGATTCCGCCGGGCACGTCAATGTAGCCGCAAATGGCGCAAATCGCCATGAAGCACTGTGCCGCCTGCGTGGACTGCTTGGACTGGTCAAGCGCAACGCCCCAGGTCGCGGTAGAAGGCGCATTCGTCGCGAAGGCGCGTGCGGCTCCCACGAGCTGCTCAGGGTCGACCCAGGAAACCTCCTGGACCTTCTCGGGCGTCCAAGGCTTCACCGCCTCGGAGAGCTCCTCGAAGCCGTAGCACCACTTTTCAACGAAATCGTGATCGTAGAGGTCCTCGGAGATGATGACGTTCAAAAAGCCCATGCCGACAGCAGCATCGGTGCCGGGGCGCAGCTGCAGGTGATACTCCGAGTGCGCACCGAGCCAGGTCAAGCGCGGGTCCACGGTGATGATCTTCGCGCCGCGCTTCATGATGTCGATGATGCTGTGGCCGAAGAAGCCGTCGGGGCTCGAGTAGAGCGGGTCCTTGCCCCACACCATGATGTACTTCGGGCAAACCCAGCGCGGATCGTCGTAGCGATCGGGGAAGAACTGCGCAGAGTCGATTTCCGGCACGCCGGCGCCCAGGAGGTAGTTCACGATGGTCGCGCGCGGGCCGTAGCACGCCTCGCCCGAGAACGGGTAGGTCGATGCACCGTTCGGCGTGTTCATGATAGCAGGGCCGTACACCGGGGCGTAAAGCGTGGACTCGCGACCCGTGCCCGTCAGCGTGAAGATGCACTCGGCACCGTAGTTTTCCTGAAAACCACGGATCTTCTCCTCGAGCAAATCGTAGGCCTCGTCCCAAGAAATCTTCTCCCATGCATCCTTGCCGCGATCCTCGCGGGCACGCTTCATGGGGCTCAGCAGGCGGTCCTTGTGGTAGACGACCTCGTCGAGCGCGATGCATCTCGGGCACAGACGGCCCTGCGTGATCGGATGGCTCGGGTCGCCCTCCACCTTCACAATCTTTCCGTCCTTCACGTGGATGAACATGCCGCATCCAACCGGATGATCTCCTGGAGGCGACCATGCACAGGTGCGGACTTTCAATACCCCGTCTTCTTCGGTGATGAATGGCTTGCACGAAGCGCAAGTTTCTCCCATTTCACTCCCCCTCCTTTGTCGGTTTCGCGAAGGCCTCGCCAGACCTTCGCGTCATTTCGAACGACCTGGACTCTACGCTTCGGGAGCTGGGGGGGAGAAAGACCCGTCGCGGGGTGTTTCGGACACTCCCCCACGCCACGAGAGACAAACCCCCCGCAATGGGGGGTCTAACTACCCCTTACAGGTCTCACCTGGGAAAACGAAGTGGTGTATGCTACGCGTCGGGAAAGGAGAGAGGCTATGTCGTGCTACACCTGCACGCACTGCAACAAGTGCGGAATGTTCTCTATCAAGGTTGCCGTAGTATGCAAAAGCTGCGGAGCGGAAGTGCCCGCAGGGGCAGGCGCATGTCCTGCATGCGGGGGCACCTCCCTTGCGCAGAAGGTCATCAAGCCCGCCGCGACTACATCCGCAGATAAAGCTCCTCGACCGCGTCAATGAGCTCCTGGCGCGAATGGATGCCCAGCTTCGCGTACACGTTTTTCACGTAGCCTTTCGCCGTGTTCTGCGCGATGACCAACTCGTCGGCAACGTACCCGACCGTTCTGCCGCGCGCGAGCAAAGCGAGCACCTCCGTCTCGCGCGCCGTCAGCTTCGCCTCCGAAGCGAGCGTCATGCATGCGCGATCGAAAAGCGCACCGGGGGCTTCCTCGGGAGCATGGCCCTCTTCAGTCTTTGCCGCAGACTCGTTGGGGGTCTGCCCTTCGGCCGCACGCTGACTTAAGCGTTCGACCGCCTGCCGCTCCTGCTTCGCAAGCATCACGTCGAATGCCCGCTCGATAGTGCCCGTGGAAAGCGCCAGAGTGAACACGAGCACAAGGAGCACGCTCATAACGGCAAGGTAGGCCACGTAGTAAACGGAATCGCCCGAGAAAAGCCCCTGGTTCAGCATCACCACCACGACGCCGATCGTCGTACCGAGAGCCGACGCGCCGCGCCCGAAGCCAAACACGCGCGCAGGAGTAAGCGTCGTTCGCCCTGCAAGGTCGATAAGCAAGCACCACACCACGATCACGAAGATGTTGTACAGCACGCCCGTGATCGCGCTCTGCACGATGTCGGGGGAACCTAAAATCGGCGTGACAAGCATCGCGAACGCCATGAGCAAACCGATCGGCAGATAGAGCGAGCTCACGTTGAAGTTGCGCGTACGAAGAAGCAGGCACAGCCCTAAGACGAAGCCCGCGATGCAGACAAGCGAGACGATGCACTCGACAGGCGTCGAGGCGCCGGAGACAACGATCATGCCGATACCCTTCGACACACCTGCTGCCAGCGCGAACGCGCACACGGCAAGAACAAGTCGCACGAAAAACCCTTGCGGCAGCTTATCGATGCTGATCGCCTCTTCGAGCGGATCGGTCTCGCTCACCTCGTCGGGCACGCAAAACGAGCAGAACACCGAGGCGAACGGCAAAAGCGACACGAGGACAACCGAAATATCTCCCGGAGCTCCTTTCACCGCGAAATAAATGAGGAAGGAAAGGAGCGCTGCGCTGCTGATGGTGACGCACGCCTCCGTGCCGCTCAGACGGCTTGTCACCAAGCCAACGCGCAGACAAACGAATGCTGTCCCAAGGCCCGTTCCCACCATGGCGATGTCGCAAGCGAGACTCCCAACATCATGAGTTGTCGCGACGACGAACGTGGACGCGGAAGCGATGATGGCCATGACGACCGTCAACGAGCCGTGCGCAATGCGCTCGTTGAAAAACGAATCGAGCGCACCCGCCAAAAACAAACATGCGGTAAGGGGGATGCCGGAGAGCATATAGTTGCGCAAGAAGCGTGCCACAGCGTCGTCCGCCCCCGAAAATGAGACCAGGTCGACCCCTGTCACGGAAAGTAAAATCCACGCCCCGTAAAAGCTATAGCTTAAGTATCGAAGCTGCGGAAGCCTATTGCCGATACTTGACAAGGCCCAGCTGATTCCCTCTGTTCTATTCTCCACGCACGTCCCCTATTGTCCGCTCTGAACGCGCGAACCCCTTTCGCGCGTTGTCCATTATGCAGCTTAGGACGTCGTTTCGCTAGGGAGGAAGCGCGGCACCACCCCCCAGGTTCCGAGGAAAATCAGTGACGAAACCCCTTGTGAGGGCTGCAGCCTAATCAATCAGCGCTTCCCTAGTTTTCCATCAAATATTCCCTCAACAGCGGCATCTCGAACTCGACAAAGCCCCTGCGAGGCGCCGAAATGAGCCCCTGCTCGACTAACCGCGTCCGGTACACCCGTGCATAATTGGGCGTTTTACCCATACGCTCGGCAATATCGTTCATCAAGCTTGGATGCCCTTTGTCGGGAAGCATCGCCTCTAGAAATGCGATATCACCATCGGAGAGGTCCTGCAACGTCTTTTTTATGATGCCGTTTACGAAATCGCGACGCGCGAGCTCCGCTCCGCGCTCCACATGAGTGACCTCGATAACCGACGAATCCTCCGCTTCGATCCACGTACGGAATCCGACAAGTTGCATCATATAGGCAAACCCGCCCGTCGCTTCCGCAGCAAGCGAAAGGGCGTCATCGCCAATCGATTTCCCCGCCTCCTCGATTGTTTCGCGGAATGCATCGGTGATATCCGCGTCTTCAATGCGACCAAGCTGATGCTGCGCCGCACGCCTCAGAAAAGAAACGGACTTGTCCGACAGAAGCGCCGAAACATTGACGGGCAGACCCGCCATGAAAAGCGCCACTTTGCGATCTTCGCGTACGAAATGCTGGAATGTCGCCGAAAAGTCGATGAGCTCCTCGAGATGGGGGTCGATCTCATCGATAGTGATGAGAAGGCCGATGGAGTACTCTGCAAGCACATCGAGAATGCGGCTCATGCGCGTGCGCCAATTGCCCGAATCAGAGTTACGGTATTCCCACGATGCACTGAATAGCGATGAGATAGACACCGAGGTCAGTCGCTTAAACGAAGGTCTCTCAATGAACTCGTTTGCCGCATCCATCGTTCTTTCGAGAATATCTTCGAGCATGCCGGGGCGCGCCGTGACATTAGCCGAAATCCACCCGCTCGCCTCCGCCTTGCGCGCAAGGTGCGACATAAGAACCGTCTTTCCCACACCGCGGGGACCTGAGAACAAGCTACACAGATTGGGATCATTGGGATTAAGGGAGAAGGCCTGCTCGAATTCGCCAATCAGGATTTTGCGCCCCGCAAGAATGGGCGGCACTTTTCCGAAACTCGGGGTAAATGGATTTATTGAAGACTCCATACGACTCCTGTCTCGTTTTTTCTTTTTGCTAATTTTTTTTCTTTTTGCCAATCTGCATTATAGCAGATGGGAGGCTTATAACTCACCCAAGCTGAAACCTAAGCGAAAGCCATTATCTGTACAATACCGAATGAAATGCCTGCATTTTACCGAACGGAAAGCCTGCAAACCGACTATAGCTCACCTGCTTTTTCGGCATAGAGCTTGAAAAGGTGGGCAACTATCTTCTCCTCGTCGCCGTTGAAGTCTACGTCGTAGGCGGCTTCAACTGCAGCGTCGAGTTCCTTGTGCGCAGAGAGCAGGTCAGTTGGCATTTTGTCGGGGTCGTACAGGTCGGCGAGCGTAGCACCAGGGTGTGCTTCGCGGGCATTCAGGACGCCTTGGGCGCAGGACTCGATAGCTGCGCGCTGTTCGGGCGTAGGATCCGGCCAGATGAAGTTGTTGTAGACGATACCGCCCGAATAGCGGTAGTCACTCTTGAGCCGCCCAGCCACCGTTCTCATCCAAGCGTTATGGAATTGCGAGTGGAGGACGCCGAAGTGATATAGGGTGGCATCGGGAATCAGGAACACCAGGTCGCTGCAGAAGGTTTCGGGACCGATGAACCCGAGCGGGATGTAGCGCCGCCGCTCCGAGGAAACTTTGGGAACGAGGACGGAACTGCCCTTCACTATTATTTCTGTGCCAAAGTGCTGAGGCGATTCGGCGGCTTTCAAGGTCTGCCTTCTTTTACTTGATAGCCGGTAGTCGCGTACGGCATTAGCCCTCTCCTGGCAGCACGGCATCGCAGCCATGTCCGATACGGAAGCATTTCCGAGCCATAGACACCATCGAGTTTCGCCATGGAGAAACTCGCGCGAACCGAGCCAAGGGTGAAAGAAACGTGCGGCAGTAGGTTCGGACGCCAAGAAGCCTTCCTTCTCCAATTCAGTGAATAGGTAGTTGCCGCCATCAATTGGCTGTGAACCGATTCCGATTTTAGGCACGTCGCATAGCGGCTTGCTGCGGTTCCATACGAAAACGCTCGGCGCATCCGCCAGGTAAGCATTGATGCTTCGCGGATGCTGCTCTACCGCCGCAGCATCTGGACCATTGTGATGAAACAGACACTTGTCACCATCAAGCTTGGAGAATCCCACAATGACGACGAACACATGCGCCTGGTCGCTGGCCTCACTCGCCCAGCGGAACGTGTCATGAGCGAAGTCGATGTGTACACCTAAATCGGAAATCGGCTTCCATATGTTCGCAACCTGCTCGCCTTGACAGATACTGTTTGTGGAGACGAAAGCGCTCCGAACAGGGAACGGACCAACATACTCAGCAGCTTTCATGTACCAGCCGGCAACATAGTCGACGTTTCCGCAGTTCTTCGCACCGTGGAACACTTCGACGAGATCCTCTTTCTGCTCCTTGCTCTGATTTCGCGCGCCCAGAAACGGCGGGTTGCCGATTACATAGCTGCACCTTTCCGCGGGCAGCACTTCGCCCCAATCCATGCGCAGGGCGTTGCCTTCGCGAATATTGCTGTTGGATTTTAGCGGCAGGAAGTCGAACTCCCGCAAGAGGATCTCCTGCGTGGCCTCCATCATCTGCTCCTCGGCGATCCACAGCGCCGTTTTCGCCACGCTCACCGCGAAGTCGTTGATCTCGATGCCGTAGAACTGGTTGATGGAAACTTCGATGGGCTCAGCATCCCCGTCGAGGCCAAAGCCCATCTGGTCGCCCTGCAAGTCCTCTATCACGCGGTTCTCCAGCTTGCGCAGCGACAGATAGCTTAGTGTTCATGCGCAACCGCTTCCGCTCCAGTTTTTCGCTGGCACAATTCTACCCCTCTGTACATTTCGAGAGGCAGAGTTGCACGAGATTGCGCGAATCGGCAATTTACGCCCCATCCACGCAATCGGGGCAAAGGCCGTTGAAGATAATGTCAAAGCCCTCAATCAGGAAACCATGGGTGTCGCGCACGCTCGAAAGCAGGCCCTCGCTGGGCATCTCGACGTCGTAAACGACACCGCATTCCCGGCATATCGCGTGGTAGTGGCAATCGCAGCGGAAGTCGTAGTGGTCGGCACCGCCCGCCACAGGAATATGAAGCACCTCGCCCTGCTCGGTCAGCACGTTGAGGTTGCGGTACACCGTCGCCCGCGAGATGCTCGGGTGCTTCTCGCGCACCGCGTCGTACACGTCTGCTGAAGTGGGATGATTGTGAAGCGAGCGAACCGCCTCGAGCACGAGCGCTCGCTGTCGTGTGTTCCTTGTCGCCGCGCAACTTGCAGCACCCGCTTTCGCCGTAACCTTCGATATGTTCGCCATTTCGCCTCTTTTCAAGCTTGCTAATCGTAATCTTAATAGGAGTATATATCATTAGCAGAAACTTTATGCAAGCATGATGAAGGCTCCGACGGAAAATCAATCGGAGCCTTCTGAATTGGAGAGCTCAAGCTGTCGCGCGAACGCTTGCCGGGCCTATACCGCCGACTCTCCGCGCTCATCGGTGCGGATGCGGATGACCTCGTCAATCGGAGAGACGAAAATCTTGCCGTCGCCCACGTTACCCGTGCGCGCCGTCTCGGTGATGACCTTCACCAGCCCGTCAACCTCGCCATCGGCAACCACGAGTTCGAACTTCACCTTGGGCACCATGTTCAGCAGAACCTCGGTGCCGCGGTAGTATTCCTTCCAGCCATGCTGACTGCCGCATCCGTTGACCTGGGAAATCGTCATGCCGCCAACCTTTGCTGCAAAGAGTGCCTCCTTGAGCGGTTCGAGCTTCTCGGGGCGGACAATCGCAGTGATCCTCTTCATAGGTTTCAACTCCTTCCTTAAAACTCGCCTAGTCAAGACCGATATAGGCAGGGTACGCGGACTCGCCGTGTGCCGCAACGTCGAGGCCTTGCGCCTCTTCTTCCTCGCTGACGCGCAGGCTGCCCTTGAAGCACGCCTTCACGATGAGGCCGATGACCACGTCGAGCACGCCAACGAACACGATCGTGATCAGGATGCCCAGGATCTGACTGCCCAGAAGCGAGGCATCGCCGGTGTAGATGAGGCCGCCGAAATCGGTCCAGGAGAGCTCGGGTACGCAGAAGATGCCGGTGCAGATGCCGCCGACGATGCCGCCGACTGCGTGGCAACCGAATGCATCAAGCGCGTCATCGTAACCGATCTTGGCCTTGCAGAAGGAAATCGCGAAGTAGCAGATGGGGGAAACGATGAGGCCCATGACGAGCGCAGCCCAAGGCTCCACGAAGCCAGCAGCAGGGGTGATCACGACGAGGCCCGCAACAAGACCGGTGGCAGCGCCGACGAGGGTGGGCTTGCCGACCTTCACGCGCTCGACAATTACCCACGAGATGAGGGCGGAGCCGGAAGCGACGACCGTGTTCACCAAGGCGAGCGCCGCAACACCATCAGCCGCGAACTCCGAGCCCGCATTGAAGCCAAACCAGCCAAACCACAGAAGCGTAGCGCCCAGGGCAACGAACGGAACGTTGTGCGGACGGTAGCTCATCATGCCGAAGCCCTTGCGCTTGCCCAAAAGCAGGCAGAGGACAAGGCCGGTCAAGCCAGAGGAGATGTGGACAACATCGCCGCCTGCGAAGTCGAGCGCGCCGATGGTGTCGCCGATGAGGGAGCCGTCACCGCCCCAAACCATGTGCGCCAGCGGCGGATACACCACGATGGTCCAAATGGCGACGAACGCGCAAATCGCACCATACTTCATACGGCCCGCAAGAGAGCCAGTGATGATTGCCGTGGTAATCATGCAGAATGCCAGCTGGAAGACGACATCCGCCATCGCGGGGTAGCAGTCGTGACTCAGCGCTTCGGGTGCCTCACCAGTGATGTTGGCGACCAGGCCCGTAAGACCGATCTGGTCGAAGCCTCCGAAGAACGGAATCGAGCCGTCCCCGCCGTAAGCGAAAGACCAACCGAAAATCGTCCACGTGATTGCAACGATGCCCAAGACGCCGAACACCATGACCATAGTGTTAACAACGTTCTTGCGGCGTGACAGACCTCCGTAGAAGAACGCAAGGCCAGGTGTCATAAGCAGGACCAGCATCGCGCAAACGAGCATGAATCCTGTATTACCCGAGTCAAACATTGCATTTACCTCCTCTGTTTCTAGACGTGCATCTGTATGACAGAGAAGATAATCGCACCTCAAAACGCGCTCAAACGGCGCGAAGCCCAGTGTTAACGTTCATTCAAACGCACCGTAACAAACGGGAAGCGCGAGCGAAACAGAGAAGAAATAACCCCAGGTCACCTGACCTAGGGCTATTGTTTCAAGCAGATTTCAGAGCCCCGCTCGCCGATGGGGGCGGGTTTTGCGAGCAGCATGGGGCTTCCTTAGATTCCGGATTCTCCGCCCTCAGGAACCGACGACATCTCAAGGCTGAAAATCCCTTTTCAGCCTACACACCCTTCCCAAAGCGTTGGCCTCATGGCGAGATGCAGCACCCGGGTAAGCCATTGATGCGGCGCGAATGCCCTCCTCGAGATTACGAAGCGCGCAGTCGATGACCGTCTCAGCGCCCGCCGCGTTCAATCCCCAGGAAGCGGCCTCGGCGATGATGTCGGCCCGCGTCAGCTTCTCAGGGTTTATCACCCCGTTGACGCGCATGGAAAGAATCCCTGTACGGGGCTCAACCTCGGCAATGGGCACCACATCGTAGAGCGGCGCAAGCTCAGGAACCATCTGCTCGCGGTAGAGAAACGATGTGTTCTTGGCGTGCGCATCCCAATTGCCAAGCGCCAGATTCGCAACGAGCTGGCGCAACAGCTCTTCCTTCTCGCCCTCGGGGTCGGAGGAATATTTCTGCAGCAAGTCGGCAATTGCGACGTACGTGGGGTCATCGCCCTTGGGTGCGCTTGTGGTGGCGTACTTGCCGTGCGGATCGATTCCGAGCGCTTGGCAAGCATCCTCTTGATGAAGCCTAGCTACGCACTTGGAGATGTCGTCGACAACCCTATCGTAGCGTTCGACCACAAGCGTGCCCGGCGCATCGTCCAAGTCGAGCAGAGCCACCCTAGACGCACGCGCCGCGTGCCCAGCTGCCGTCATAGCCCAGGCCTCCGACTCAGCCAAACCGGGATAATGCTCGCTTTCGGGTTTGAGAATATGTGTGCTAGAGCTGTCGCCCATCGGTAGCAGGACGTCGTCGGCAACGACGGAGTACGTTCCCTCGGGAATCGTCGGCATAACGACGCACATCTTCTCTTGGAATCCACCAAGCGACATGCGAAACAGCTCACTCTCGACTTGCGGAAGTCGTGCCGTAACGCTCGAGAGCTTTTCGGCTAGCGCCGATGGAGAAATCGCCTCGAACCGCAATTCGCGAGCCCTCTTGTGGCCGCGCTCGAACACCCTCACTGCACCAGCGCACTCCCAGCCTATCTCAGCAAGAAGGCCGATCCAATCGTAGGGCGAAACACCAAGGCTCCTGCAGATCTCGTCGCGACGGCTTCCCTCGGGAAGCAGACCGTTAAACCATGCAGAGGTCTTTGCCTCGCCGAACGGGCGACCCTTCGCGGGAAACGCCATCGAGAGTACTGGCCGACCGGCGAGCTTATCGGCGACCGACTGCTCGTACTCGAAGCGTCCTCCCTTGCGGTTCTCGACAACATGCCCGACCAGGTTGTCCCCCAGAAATACGTCGAGCTGCCTCATTCGGTCACCTTCACGTCCGCGCCCTTGGGAACGATGACCATGCGAAAGCCCAGCTGCTGCAGGTAGCGGTCAACCTTGACCGCCGACACGTTCTTGCCTGTCTCAAGCGCCGAAAGCGTCACCGACGAGAAGCCGAGCTTTTTCGCCATCTCGACCTGCGTGATGCCGCGCTCCCTGCGTGCCTCACGCAGAAACTCGCCGATGTCCTCGTATGAGTAAGCGTTGGTCCACATGCAATACCGCCGTTCAAAATACTTTATATTCGTTGTAATAACATTACTATACAGAATACTTAATAGTATCTCAATATCACAAATAATAAGTTATTTGAATCTTGAATGCTGAAGAACGGACTTGAGGATTCCATAAATGCCCGCGCCTTCGCTACAAGCTCACCTCAGTATGCATCAGAATGCCAGAGGACCATCGCATTCCGCGCAAAGCAGCGCCTGATGCCCTCGTTAGGGCGCTTCGAGCTTCTCCTCAATAGCAGCGGCGATCCCTTCGGCGTCGAGGCCGAGCTCATGCATAAGGAAATCGGGGGCGCCTTGCATGATGTAGCGGTCGGGAATGCCCAGCGTGAGCACGGGCGCCTTCGCGTCCTGACGCGCAAGCTCGGCGAGCACCTCTTCCCCGACACCGCCTTCGACCACACCGTCCTCAACCGTCACCATGAGACGGGTTTCGGATGCCTTGCGAATCGCCTCAGTATCGAGTGGCTTCACCCAACGCATGTCGACGACGCGAACGGGCAGGCCCGCTTCTTCAAGCGCAGCCGCAGCCTCGTTCGCAGGCTCAACCATATTCCCGAACGCAAGGATAGCAACATCGGACCCTTCCCTCACCAGGCGAGACACGCCAGGCTCGTAGGTTTCGGGCTTGTCGGGAATGGGCACGCCGCACGCCTCGCCGCGCGGATAGCGCACCGCGAACGGCCCGCCGAGCATGAGCGCGGTATGAAGAGAATTCACGAGTTCCGCCTCGTTGGAGGGCGCAAGCACTCGCATATTGGGAACCATGCGCGTATAGACCAAGTCGAACATGCCGTGGTGCGTCGGCCCATCGGCGCCCACCAAGCCCGCACGGTCGATAGCGAACACGACGTCGAGGTTCATGAGGGCGTTGTTTACGATGAGCTGGTCGATGGCGCGCTGCAGGAACGTAGAGTACACGGCGAACACCGGCTTGCGCCCGCCGATAGCGAGCCCCGCCGCCATGCCAGCTGCGTTCTCCTCGCAAATGCCCACGTCGATGAAGCGGTCGGGAAACTCCTTTTCGAAACTAGTAAGCCCCGTGCCGCTTTCCATCGCGGCGGTGATCGCAACGATGCGCTCATCGGCGCGCGCCTCGTTCAAGAGGGCCTCGCCGAACACCGAGGTGTAGCTCGGCGCCTTCGCGGGCTTCTTTATAGCCTTGCCCGTGGCGATATCGTAAGGACCCGTACCATGGAAACGCGTCGGCTCCGCCATCGCGGGACCATACCCGGCGCCCTTCTTGGTGACCACGTGCATGAGCACCGGGCCATCTGCGGCCAGGCACGTCGAGAGCATTTCCTTCAGCTCGTGGATGTTGTGTCCGTCAACCGGCGTCGTGCACACGATGCCCAGCTGCTCGAAGATCATGGAGTGGGGAATGACGAACTGCTTCATCGATTCCTTCGCGTTGCGCCCGAAGTGCATGAGGGCGCTGCCGAGGGCGCCCGACTGCTCCATAGCCTCTTGCACGCGGTCGCGCGTCGTGCGGTACGACGACGACGTGCGCAAATAGCCAAGGTGCTTCATGAGCGCGCCGACGTTGCGCGAGATGGACATCTCGTTGTCGTTCAAGATAATGACCATGGGAAGCTGGGCTTGCCCGATGTAGTTGAGCGCTTCGAAGGCCATGCCTCCGCCTAGCGCCGCGTCGCCGATGAGCGCGACGATCTTGTTCGTACCGCCCGAAAGCGCCCGCGCCTTGGCGAGCCCCACGGCAACCGAAAGCGAGTCGGACGCGTGGCCGGAAGCGTGCACGTCGTATTCGCTCTCAGAAGGCTTCGGGAAACCTGAAATGCCATGGAACGTGCGCAGCGTATCGAAACGATCGCGCCGCCCCGTCACGAGCTTGTGCGCGTACGACTGGTGCCCCACGTCGAAGATGAACTTGTCTTCCGGGCAGTTAAGAAGGCTGTGAACTGCAAGGATAATCTCGACCGCGCCAAGGGACGACGCCACATGGCCACCCGTTTTAGAAGTGGTGGTGATGATCTGCTCCCTGATCTCGCGAGCAAGGATCGAGAGCTCATCATCGGTGAGAAGTTTCAGGTCGGCAGGTGAATCGACCACGTCAAGTATGCGCTTATTCGCCATGATGCAAGAACTCCTCTTTCCCCCTCGCGCCTTCGTCGCAAAAACGGTGCTATCGCGCAGCCGGCGTCGCCTCGTCTTGGCGCGCAACGGCCGCCTCACCCTCGACGGGCGAGTCTTGATTGTCGGTCGCCTCGGCCTGGTTGGCCTGTTCGCCCTGTTCGGTTGTGAGGTTTGCAGCATCCTGCTCGAGAAGCTCCTCGGCGCCTTCCTCAGACAAATCGCATGCGGAAAGGCCGAGCTTCACCGCCTCCTCGTAGAGCGCGAGCGCTTCGTCGAGCGAGATGCCGGGCGCGCTTACCGCCTCGACGATTTCATCGAGGCGGTCGCGAACCTGGTCGTACGATGCAGCGTTAGAGTCCGACATTCACCGGCTCCTCGGGAGCACAGGTCGGTTCCTCTGCTGCGCAAGCCGGCTCTTCGGGCGACACGGCGTCAGCCGAGGTATCCTCGCCTTCTGCCGCGGGCGCGTTCTCGACGGCGCCTTCCGCTGCGGGCTGCTCGCCAGCAAATTCAGCTGCAGAATCTTCTTCATTGGTCGGGAACGCGTAGGCCGCCAGGGCCTCTTCCTCTCGACGGCGCGCCGCCTCGGGATCCTTCGCATCTTCCTCGAGCTGGCGGGCAATGCGGCCCAAAACGCCGTTCACGAAACGAGGCGACTCGTCCTCGCCGCCGAAATCTTTCGCCAATTCGACCGCCTCGTTAATGGCAACCGATACCGGCACCTCGTCGACGAAGAGCATCTCGTACGTCGCCAGACGAAGGATGCAGCGGTCGACGATGGGCATGCGGTTGAGCTTCCAGTTCTCGGAAGTAGAATTGAGGCGCACGTCGATGGGGAGCATCTTCTCGTCGACGCCCTCGATCAACCCGATCGCGTAGTCCGAAAGCGACTTGCCGTCGTCTTCGAGCACAAGGCCCGAATCGAGCAAATCGGACGGACGCGTGCCCTTTATTTCACTGGTATAGAGCACCTGGAGCGCGCTTTGACGCGCAGCGGTGCGTTCATGTCGTCGTGATGCCATTGATCTCCTATTCGGCGAACTGGATGCCGTCGATGTAGACATCGACCGAGGCAACCTCGACGCCGACCTGGCTTGCCACCGCATCGGCCACAGCCTGGCGCAAGCTGGATGCGACCTCGGGAAGCACGAAGCCGTAGTAAACCTCGATGCGCACGGCGACTGCCAGTTTGTTGTCTTCGTTTACGGTGATTTCGATACCCTGGGTCGACGGCTTCTGGCCGAACACGGCGCGGATGCCGCGGCCCTGTGCGCCCGCCGAGCCGACGCACGCGACGCCCTCGACCTCGCTGACTGCGATGGACACAATCGTTTCCACGACGCCCGGGGCGAGCGCCATACCTTCGACGTTCAACTCACTCATAACAAGTCTCCCATCTGGGTCTCGATGAAGTCAGTCGTGGCTTCACCCGCACGGAACACCTCGTTGTCGAGCACACGACGGTGGAACGGCAACGTGGTGGCGATGCCTTCGATTTTGAACTCGTCGAGCGCGCGGCGACCGCGTGCAAGGCACTCCTCGCGATCCTGACCGCTCACGATGACCTTCGCCACCATGGAGTCATAATACGGCGAAATCGAGGAGCCTTCGTGAACGTAGGTTTCCACGCGCACACCCGGGCCCATCGGAGGCTCGAAGCGCGTGATCTTGCCCGGGCACGGACGGAAGCCGTGGTCGGGGTCCTCGGCGTTGATGCGGAACTCCATCGCGTGGCCGAAGGGGGTGAACGGAGCGCGATCGGCGCAGCTCATAGGCTCGCCGGCCGCGATTCGCAGCTGCTCCTTGATGATGTCGGTACCCGTGATCTGCTCGGAAACGGGATGCTCGACCTGCACACGCGTGTTCATCTCCATGAAGTAGAACTTGCCCGTGGTGTCGAGCAGAAACTCGATCGTGCCGGCGTTCTTGTAGTCGACCGCGCGCACCGCTTTGATGGCTGCAACGCCCATCGCGCGACGCAGCTCCTCGGTAAGCGCCGGGGACGGAGCCTCTTCGATGAGCTTCTGATGGCGACGCTGCACCGAGCAGTCGCGCTCGCAAAGAGCCACGTTGTTGCCGTGGTTGTCGGCGAGCACCTGCACCTCGACGTGACGAGGGCGCAGCACGAGCTTCTCGAGGTACACTCCATCGTTGCCGAACGCCGCGGCCGCCTCGGCGCGAGCGGCCTTGTAGTGGGACTCGAGGTCGGCAGGGTCGTGCACTTCGCGCATGCCCTTGCCGCCGCCGCCTGCCGTGGCCTTGATGAGCACCGGATAGCCGACTTCCTCAGCGAAGGCGCGCGCCTCCTCGACGGTGTCGATGCAGCCGTCGGAGCCGGGCACCGTGGGGACGCCGCAGGCCTTCATGGTCTCGCGAGCGGAGGACTTGTCGCCCATGCGCTCGATGCACTCGGCGGAAGGCCCGATGAATACGAGGTCGTTGTCGACGCAGGCGCGGGCGAAGTCGGCGTTTTCAGCCAAAAAGCCGTAGCCGGGATGGATCGCCTCGGCGCCGGTAATCTTCGCCGCCTCGATGATGTTCGACATCACAAGATAGCTTTTATTCGCCTGGGCAGGTCCGATGCAAACCTTTTCGTCAGCGTAGCGAACCGGGTAGGTGTCCTCGTCGGCGGTCGAGTAAACCGCCACGGTCTTCACCCCGAGTTCCTTGCAGGCACGCATGACGCGCAGCGCAACTTCTCCGCGATTGGCGATGAGGATCTTCTTAAACATTATGACTGCTCCGAGACAAGCGGGGTCTTCGTATGCGGCTCGATGTAGAAGAGCACGGTGCCGAACTCGACCGGGGTGGCGTCCTCGACGCACACTTCGCGGACGGTGCCCATCTCCTCGGCGGTAATCTCGTTCATGAGCTTCATTGCCTCGACGATGCACAGCGTCTGGTTGGCGGCAACCTCGTCGCCCACCTTGACGAACGGCGGCTCATCAGGAGCCGGCGCAGCGTAGAAGGTGCCCACCATCGGCGCCTTCACGGCATACCAGTTGGCGGGATGCTCGCTCTCCTGCGCGGGAGCGGGAGCCGCGGGGGCGGGAGCCACGGCGGCGGTGGGAGCTGCGGCGGGGACGGCGGCTGCCGCAGGGGCGGCCATAGCCTGGCCGGGCATGCGCACCGCGATGCGGGTGCCTTCCTCCTCGACTACGATTTCGCCGACGCCGCTTTCCTCGGCAACGCGAACCAGCTCGCGAATTTGATTGATATCCACGTAATCTTCCTCCTTGGTACCGCTCGATTCCTGCTCGAGCAAGAAGTCAACCTTCTCGGACGTGCGGTGCTTGCTCAGGTACGTGCGCGCCTCGTTGGGGAACAGCGCGTACATGAGGACGTCTTCCTCGCTCTGCGCGAGGTCGCCGATTTCTTCTGCCACCTCGTCAAACGTCGTGGTGACAAGAGAGCCGGGCGCGATATCGGGATCGAGGACGTCGGAGTTGCCCACGACCTTCTTCACGATTTCCTTGTCCATGCGGCCGGGTGCCTTGCCATAGTAGCCGCAGATGTAGTCCTTCATCTCCTTGGACACGACGCTCCAGCGCTTGCCCGTGATCACGTTAAACACGGCCTGCGTGCCCACGATCTGGGACATCGGCGTGACGAGCGGCGGGTAGCCGACCTCGGCGCGGACCTTCGGGATTTCGGCCATAACCTCGCCCAGGCGGTCCGTGGCGTTCTGGATTTCCAGCTGGCTCATGAGGTTCGACATCATGCCGCCCGGAACCTGGTGGGAATACACCTTCATGTGCGTGAGCGAGGAGACGCCGCGCTTGTAGTGGCAGCGCTTGCGCACGCCTTCCCAGTATTCCGCAATCTCGAACAGAAGACCCAGGTCAAGGCCAGTGTCGTAGCGGCTCTCCTGGAGCGCTGCCGCGAGCATCTCAACGGCGGGTTGGGAGTTGCCGAAGGCGAGGGGCGCGGTCGCGGTGTCAACGATCGCGGCGCCGGCCTCGGCGGCCTTGATGTAGTTTGCCGGAGCCATACCGCCGACATAGTGGCAATGCAGGTGCAGCGGCAGGCCGATTTCCGCGTTGAACGCCTTCACGATGCGCTCGGTGCGATACGGCGTGAGCATGCCCGCCATGTCCTTGATGCAGATGGAGTCGGCGCCCAGATCCTTGAGCTGCTGACCGTAATCAAGGAAGCTGTCAAGCGTGTGAACAGGGCTGATGGTGTAAGAAATCGCACCCTCGAAATGCGCGCCGCACTCCTTGATAGCGTCGGCGTTGTCCACCACGTTTCGAATGTCGTTCAGCGCATCGAACACGCGGAACACATGGATGCCGTTTCGGTTGGCCGCCTTGATGAAGCGGTTGCAGATCTCGCGCGAGTAATGCTTGTAGCCAACCAAATTTTGCCCGCGAGAGAGCATCGAAAGCGGCGTGTTCGGGGTGTTCGCCTTGATGGAGCGCAGGCGCTCCCAAGGATTCTCGTCGAGGAAGCGGAGGCACGTATCGAACGTTGCGCCGCCCCAAGCCTCGATAGCCCAATACCCTACTCGGTCCATCTTCGGCAGAATCGGCAGCATGTCGCCAATCTGCATGCGCGTGGCCCACAAGCTCTGCTGGCCGTCACGGATGGTGGTATCCATAATTTGAAGCCGTGGCATGAACTCACACCTCCTTCGGTTGTTTAAGTCAAAGAACGAAATCAGAATTATAGGAGAAGGCCGCTCAAACGGCCTTCTGGCATCCGAATTTCACGGACAAGCAACACATGAACGGGTAGGCGGCGCGGGCGTATGGAGCGAAGAGGCCCGTTCGTGGTCAACTGGGCGAGTTGTGCGCGCCGGGCGGGCCTGGCTTTACTATGCGCGGCTCGGGAGCTCGACGACCGACTTCGCGAGCACGTGGCCCTCGATCGCACGGCGAAACTCGTTGAGGTAGTACCCCTCGGAAAGCCCCAGCTTGCAATCGAGCGCGTAGACGACGAGCGTGTAGACATGGGTCTTGTCGGGCGGCTGGGGGCCGCAATAGCGATTGAACACCGCGGGATTTAAGCTGCCGTGCGCCATCGGCGACCAGTTGGAGTTCGCGCCCTGGGTACACGCGATGGCCCCCGTGCGCGAGGCATCTTCGGGAATAAGCGCTGTCGACGGGTCGAAATCGCAGGCCAGCCAATGAATCCAGCAAAAGCCGCCCACGGGAATCGCGTCGAAGTCGATGAACGCGAGCGCAAGCGAGGCGGCGCCTTCGGGCACCTCTTCTATATGGATGGGGAAAGAGCGCACGGGAAAGCCCTCGAGCCTGTCGGCCTCGGACGCGTACTTCCCGAATCGATCGGACAGCAGATTCCCCTCAAGCTCGACGTTCACACGCATGGCAGGACCCCTTTCGTTCGACGGCGTGACACAGCGAGTGTACCACGCGCGGCGCCGCGGAAAGAGGCGCTACACAAGCCCGAACGCAAGCCCCACGGCGCGGATGCAGAACGCCACGACCCACGCGACGACGCACTGGGACACCACGAGCTTCGCGGCCGTGCGACCGTTCGTCTCCTTCTTCACCGTCGCGATGGCGGCCACGCAGGGCGTGTAGAGCAGGGTGAACACGAGGAACACGAACGCCGTGAAAGGCGTGAACACCTCTTGCAGCGCCGCGACGCCGCCGACGAGCACGGTCAAGGTGGACACGACGCTCTCCTTGGCCATGAAGCCGGTGAGCAGCGCCGTCGATGCGCGCCAGTCGCCGAAGCCAAGCGGGGCAAACGCCGGGGCGATCGCGCCGCCGATCAGGGCGAGCAGGCTCTCGTCAGCGCTTGCCGCAAGACCGAGCCCCGCGTCGAAAGTCTGCAGGAACCAGATGACGAGCGTCGCGAGGAACACGACGGTGAACGCCTTCTGGATGAACCCTTTCGCCTTGTCCCATACGAGGCGAAGCACGCTTTTCGCACTGGGGAGGCGGTAGTTGGGAAGCTCCATCACGAACGGCACGGGCTCGCCGGTAAATTTGAACCGTTTGAGAGCAAGCGCGTAGAGGACGCCTACCGCCATGCCGAGCAAGTAGAGGGCAAGCACCACGACACCGCGCATCTCAGGCGGAAAGAATACGCTTGTGAGCAGGCCGTATATCGGAAGTTTCGCGCTGCAGCTCATGAAGGGAACAAGCAGGATCGTCATCTTGCGGTCGCGCTCGCTCGACAAGGTGCGCGAGGCCATGATCGCCGGCACCGAGCAGCCGAACCCCATGAGCATGGGCACGAAGCTTCTGCCCGAAAGGCCAAGGCGGCGCAGCGGCTTGTCCATCACGAACGCCACGCGCGCCATGTATCCGCTGTCCTCAAGAATGGAAAGGAACAAAAACAGCGTGACGATGACCGGTAAAAACCCGAGCACGCTTCCCACGCCACCGCAGATGCCGTCGGTGACAAGCGAGCTCACGATCGGGCTCACTTCCGCCGCGGTGAGCGCATCGCCGATGGCGCCGATCACAAAGTCGATGCCCGTCTGCAGCCAATCCGACAGCCAAGCCCCAAGCCAGCTGAACGTCATGAGGAACACGAACCCCATGATGAGAATAAAGCACGGGATGGCGGTGAAGCGCCCGGTCAGGATGCGGTCTGCCGCCACGCTGCGGGCATGCTCGCGGCTCTCGTGCGGACGGACGATGGTGCGCGCACAGAGGCGCTCGATGAACGAGAACCGCATGTTCGCGAGCGCCGCCTCGCGGTCGATCCCGCCTTGACGCTCGAGGGCCTCGATGAAGCCGGTGAGCGCCTCACGCTCGCGCTCGGGAACGCCGAGCTCGCGCTCGATCAGCGGGTCGCCTTCGACCATCTTCGTCGCCGCAAAGCGCACAGGCAGACCCACTGCCTTCGCATAGGGATCGATGAGGTGCATGAACGCATGAACGCAGCGGTGCACCTCGCCGAGCGGATCGCCCGACTTCTCGCCTGCGGGGCAAAAGTCGATGTATCCGGGAACCTCGCGGTTCATCGCAACGTGCATCGCGTGGTCGACAAGCTCGTCGATGCCCTGGTTCTTCACCGCGGAGATGGGCACGACGGGAATGCCGAGCGCCGCCTCGAGCTCGTTGATGCGCACCGAGCCGCCGTTCGCGGAGAGCTCGTCCATCATGTTGAGAGCGAGCACCATCGGGATGTTGAGCTCCATCAGCTGCAACGTGAGATAAAGGTTGCGCTCGATGTTGGTCGCGTCGACGATGTTGATGATCGCGGTGGGCTTCTCCTTGATCAGGAAGTCGCGCGTCACGACCTCCTCGTTCGAGTACGGCGAGAGCGAGTAGACGCCGGGAAGGTCGACTACCGTCGCCTCGGGATGACGGCGCAGCTGGCCCTCCTTCTTGTCGACAGTGACGCCAGGGAAGTTGCCGACGTGCTGATTTGCGCCTGTGAGCTGGTTGAACAGCGTGGTCTTGCCGCAGTTTTGGTTGCCGGCGAGCGCAAAGGTGATAGGCGCGCCCTTGGGCAGGGGCTTGCCAAGGTTGCGGATGTAGTCGTCGCCTGTTGCGCTCACCTCGCCGATGCCGGGATGCGCGGACGCGCGGGGCAACGGTTCGACGGGAACGGGCGTCTTGGGAAGGGACTCCACGGGCTCGATCAGGGCGAAGCGGGCGTCGTCGAGACGCAGCGTTAGCTCGTAGCCGCGCAGCTCGATCTGGATGGGGTCGCCCATCGGAGCGACTTTGCGCACGCGCACCCCGATGCCGGGCGTAAGCCCCATGTCGAGCAGATGGCGACGCACCTCGCCGTGGCCGCGCACCGCCTTGATAATCGCGCACTGCCCCGCCTTCAAGGTGTCAAGCGTGGGCCCATCATTCGGATCATGCTTGCGACCTGCGGGTTCGCCACCTGCGAGCGAATCGCCCGAAGATGAGCCCTCTCCAGACGAACCGCCTTCCAGGAGCGCTCCCCCGTCCCCCGAATCGACTCTCGCCGCATCGTTTTTTTCCTGCGTCATGCAAACCTCGCCCCTCGCGCTAACTTTCAACTGCTTATCGTTGCGCGTAACGGGCGCGAGCGCAAGAACATCTTCCCGAACGGCCGAGAAATATCCATGCCCTACGAGTTGCCAAGCGGGAAGCCGCTCGTGCCAAGCGGGAAGTTCCTCGCCCCGCGAGCTATCGAGCAGAAAGCTCCTCGAGCATGCGGCGCAGCTCCTTCTGCACGCTGTGCTCGATGTTGGGACCAATGACCTTGCGCGCAATCTGCTTGATGGCCGAGCGCCCGTTCTCCATCGCGATGGGCATACCGACCATGCGCAGGATTTCGTAGTCGTTCATGGAGTCGCCGAACGCCGCGACCTCGTCGGCCGAGACACCGTGCGCCTCCATGACCTGGCGAATTCCCGTCGCCTTGCTCACACCGCGCTGCATGACGTCAATCCATTTGCGGCCCGATGGCGCGAACACGAAGTCCTCCCCCAGCTCGCGGGCGAGCGCATAGGACATGTCCATGACGGTGCCGTCGCTCACGTACACCGACGCCTTGATGATGCTCGTCTCCGGGGAAGGAACCTCGTAGGAGCGCACGGGATTCGGGAGGTTCTTGTCGATCTCGCGCTCGAAAACGGCCTCGTCGTCGAGGAGGAAGCTGTTCGTCCGATCGAATAGGGCCAGGTGAAGCACATCGAACATGGTGACCGCGCGATAGAGACGGCACACGGCGGCATGAGAGAAGACCTCGCGGTCGACCAGCTTGCCGCCGACGACGACCTGCGCACCGTTCGACGCGACGAAGTCCATAAGCTCGATCACGGGCGCGAACTGCTCGGAAAGCGTGTCGAAGCGGCGTCCCGAAGACGCGACGAAGTGGACTCCGCAGCGGTGAAGCCCGCTGATGAGCTCGAACGTTTCAGGCGGGACGTTGCCCTCCGCGTCGAGCAGCGTGCCATCCATGTCGCTTGCGATAAGCTTAATCATGCAGGTTCTCCTTCTTGCCGGCCCCTTCGCCAGCCTGTTCCCTTCGCATTTCCAACGCCTGCATTGTAGCGGGTGCATATAAAGAAACAGTTAAGGGAACGTCACGAACCGTCTGCGGGCAGCCTCGGGGGCAAAAGGCGAATGAGCTAGTCGGAGAGCCCCGCGTCCTCGAGCGCGGCGACGATTGTGCGCAGGGCTTTCACGCGCGCGTAGCGCTTGTCGTCGGACTCGAGGATGATCCAGGGCGCAAACGAGGTCGACGTCAGGCGGAACATGTCCTCGATAGCTTCCTTGTACTGGGGATACTTCTCCCGGTTGCGCCAGTCGTCGTCGGTGATCTTCCACTGCTTGGCGGGGTTGGACTGTCGCTCCTCGAAACGGCGGAGTTGCTCGTCGGGGCTGACCTCCACCCAGAATTTCAGAAGGATGGCACCCCAATCGACCAGGTCTTTCTCGAAAGCGTTGATCTCGTCGTACGCCTGGGTGAGGCGCTCGGGCGAGGCGTAGCCCTCCACCCGCTCCACAAGCACGCGACCGTACCAGCTGCGATCGTAGATGCCCACATGGCCCGCCTTCGGCAGGCGCGTCCAGTAACGCCACAAGTGCGGGTGCGCGAGCTCGGGCGCCGTGGGGGCGGGGCTCGGGAAGATCGTGTAGGCGCGCGCGTCGAGTGATTGTGCCACGCGCTTGATATTGCCGCCCTTGCCCGCGGCGTCCCAGCCCTCATACATCACCATGAGCGGGATGCGGGCCTGATACATGTTGTTCTCCAGTCGGAACAGTCGCTTCTGCAGGCTCTTAAGCTCGTCTTTGTACTCCTCGGGCGAGAGCGAAAGCGAGTGGTCGACGCCCGCAAGCGTCGGTGCGTCATCGATAAGGTGGAAGCGGGAAGTCGCGGGGGCGGCAAAGCGCGGGGGCTGCTTCGCGGCGCCGTCCGCGAAAGCCGAGGCGTCTGCGGGGGTCGAGGCGTCCATGGCATTCGCCGAGTCCACGGCACTTGCGACCTTCACTGAGTTCGCGGCCTCCTTGCGCGCAAGCGCGGACTCGAGCGCGCGCACAAGCGTCTGCGCGATGACGATGTTCGCACGGCGCTTGTCCTCCCCGTTCACAAGCGTCCAAGGCGCGAACGCGAAATTGCTGCCCTCGAGCATGAGATCGTAGATGCTGTAAGCGTACTCGTAGTTCCCAATACGCTCGAGACGCTTCTTGTCGACGCGCCACGCCGTGGTGGGGTCGGCAGCCAGGCGCTCGAGGCGCTCCCTCTGGCCTTCGGCGGACACGTGAATGAAAAACTTCACGACCTCGTAGCCGTCGTCGACAAGGCCGCGCTCGAACTCGCGTATAGACGCGAGGCACACCCCGGCCTCCTTGCGCGCCGCAAGCTGGTCGCCTCGGACAGTGCCCTTCTTGCCTTCCTTGCGCTTCGGGTTAAGCCCGCCGAATGCACGGCACATAGCGCGCTCAGCGGCCACAGAATACCAGCCGCGATCGTAGAACGTGATCGCCCCGCGCGGCCCGAGCGCCTGCCAGAACTGCTGCATGAAAGGCCAGTACCCGGTGACATTATGCCTGGCATCCGAGAACGCCCGCGCCTCGCCCACGTCGAAATCGCCCGTCACGTGAACGCTCGTCGCGCGCGCATCCAGGTTGAACATAAGGTCGGAGATGCGGCTTCCCTTGCCCGCGCCGTTCCATCCCTCGAAGAGCACCACAAGCCCTACGCCCTGAAGGCGTGCCTGCTGCTGCAGCGTCACAAGCCGCTCGATGAGCGCGTCGTGGGTTTCCTTGTACGTACCCTTATCGATATCTGGTTGATTCAAATTGACCTGGTCGAGCATGGAAAACCTCTTTTCACGTAAGGTTTGGTGCGGCGTCGGGCGTCGAAGAGTCGGCTTGCCCGGGCACCGCGAAGGGCGCATCGTAGGGGTCGCTCTCGACGATCGGACACTGCCCGCGCACGAGCTCCGTGAGGGCCATCTCGAAGGGCTCCTGCGTGCCGTCGAGCATACGGAACGTGAGGGCGACCTGTGCCGCAAAATCGGCGTCGACGGTCTGGGCGCCATGTTGGCTGGCAAGGCGTTGAGCCTGCTCGTAAAGGGAATACGGGACCTCGATCAGCACGTCGATGCACCGCGAGACAGACACGATATCCGCCGCGGCGATGCCAGCCTGCGTCGCCTGCGTGTAGGCGCGCACGAGCCCTCCCGTGCCAAGCAAGATCCCGCCGAAATACCGTGTGACAACCACGGCGACGTCGGTCAGGCCCGCATGCTGGATAGCCTCGAGCGTCGGCATGCCCGCCGTTTTCTGGGGCTCGCCGTCGTCGGAGTAGCGCACGCGACCGTTCTCACGCAACACGTAGGCGTACACGTTGTGGCGCGCCATGCGGTGCTCGCTGCGGATCTCGTCGAGGAACGCGAGCGCCTCTTCCTCGGTTTCGACATGCTGGACGGTGGCGATGAAGCGACTCTTCTTCTCGACGATCTCGGCGCGCGCACGACCCTGAGTTGTGCAATACGAGGCCATGCGGCTCCTTTCGTCTTCGGGAAAACTCAACTTTGCCCCATCATAGCGCATGCGCGCAAACAGGCGGGCGCGGGGCGCGGACGATGCTAAACTGTCACTCATCAAGAGAAAGGGCGGAAAATGGCCGAGAAGTCGACGATCGATCAGATTCTGGAGCACAATGCGCGCTTCGTGGAAGAACGCGAATACGAGCAGTTCAAGACTGACAAATACCCCGACAAGAAACTCGCTGTGGTCTCGTGCATGGACACGCGTCTGACAGCGCTGCTCATGGCGGCGCTCGGGCTGAAGAACGGCGACGCGAAAATCATCAAAGTTGCAGGTGCCGAAGTGTCGCACCCCTTCGGCAGCGTCATGAGATCGCTGCTCATCGCCGTGTGCGAGCTTGGCGTCGAGGACATCATGATCGTCGCTCACACGAACTGCGGCGCTCAGCACATGAGCGGCGAGGGCATGGTTTCCGACATGCTGCGCCTTGGCGTGAGCGCCGACCATATCAAGATGGCGCACCATTGCGGCATCGACTTCGACCAGTGGCTCGCGGGTTTCGGCGACACCGAGGAGGCGGTGCGCAAAAGCGTCGACGTGGTACGCAACCACCCGGTCATGCCGCCGCACGTGCGCGTCGCCGGCTTCATCATGAATTCCGAGACCGGCGAGCTCTTACGCGTCGCGGACTAGCGTCCACCAAGAGCGCCGGAGCCTCGCAGACAGACGGCGGGCGTGGGCCCGACAGACCTTCCCCCTTCGGCGTTTTGGGCGGGCAAGCCGCTCCCTTCGACTTATGGGGGAAGAGGCGCCGGGTCCGCGTTCCTATTTCTTCTTGCGCGGGCGCTGGAGTGCTGCCGCCGTCCTCGCCACGAAACCGCGCGGGGCAAGGCGCGTTGCGAACACGATCGTCTTCGAGAGCGTTCCCGGCACGCAGAGGGCCTTGTTGCGGCAAAGCGCGTTGAATCCCTCGCTCGCAACGAAGGGGGCATCGAGTGCGATGCGCGAAATCGGCGTGTGGGCTGCATCGGCATTTTCCCAAAACGCCGTGCGCACGGGTCCTGGGCACAGCGTGCTCACGTGCACGCCAGCACGGCGCAACTCGACATGGATGGCCTGGGAAAACGATTGGACGAAGGCCTTCGAGGCGTAGTAGGTCGCCATGCCGGGGCCAGGCATGAAGCCCGCCACGGACGCAACGTTTAAGATGCCTCCGCATTTACGCTCGGCCATGTCAGGGGCGAACTCGCCCACAAGCTCGACGAGCGCGAGGTCGTTTGTCAGGATAAGTTCTCGTTGGCGGGCCATGTCGCTTTCCGCAAAGCGCGCATCGTAGCCGAAGCCTGCGTTGTTCACGAGCACATCGACGACAAGCCCCATCTCGCGCACGCTGGCGGAAACCTTCGCCGCCGCGCCCACTTTCGCGAGATCGCACACGATGACGTGGGCCTTTATGTTGTGCTCGAACTCCAGCTGTGCCGCCGCCTCGACGAGACGCTTCTCGTTGCGGCCGACGAGCACCACGTCCATCCCGCGCGCCGCGCACTGCCGCGCAAGTTCGAATCCCAAACCGCCCGCGCCCCCTGTGACAAGCGCCGTTTTCCAATCCTTGGTCCCCATAGCTCACAACCTTTCAGTCCGTCACGTTTACGGCCGTCGGCAATGTAGCATCATTGTATGACGCGCGAGGCGAATGCGAGAATAGGCTTCACCACATCTGAGGAATAATTCCTCTTGGGCAATATGGCCAGCATCGAGGGAGAGACTGCAAGGAGCTGGCCGAATCGCTGCAGACGCCAAGCGACGCAACTCCTTAAGTTACCTTGGATATCACGTCATCACGGTCGGGCGCCAGAAAGCGAAGGGCCTCGCCGTCGAACAGTCTCCGAGAGAGGAGGCGATTCGACAAGCGAGGCCCTTCGAGCGCGGCGAACGAAACTGCTAACTTAAGATGAACATGGCCAAAAACGCGATGGCAGCCACCCACATGAGGGGCTTGACCTCGCGCGCCTTGCCGGTGACCAGCATGATCACGCAGTAGGAAATGAAGCCGAAGCCGATACCGTTGGTGATCGAGTAGGTCATCGGGATGCCCATGATGGTCGCGAACGCCGGGAATGCGAACTCGATGCGCGTCCAGTCGATGTTGATGACGTCGGAAAGCATGAGATAGCCAACGACGACGAGCGCGCCGCAGGTCGCGGAGCTCGACACCATGCCGATGATGGGCGATGCGAACGCGAAGATCACGAACAGGATGCCGACCACCAGGTTCGAGAGGCCCGTGCGCGCACCGGCGGCAGCGCCCGAAGTGGACTCAACGAAGCTCGTGACCGAGCTTGCGCCCACGAAACCGCCGACGGCGGCTGCGGCGGAGTCAACCATGAGAATCGGCTGAATGTCCTTCACGTCACCGTTCTCGTCGACGAAATCAGCCTGTTCACCAACGGCGACGACCGTGCCCATGGTATCGAAGAAGTCACTCATGAGCAGGGAGAACACGAACAGCAGCAGCGCGGGTTGCAGGAAGACCTGCGCGATAGCCATCGTGTCGGTGCCGGGAATCGTCTGAAACGGTGCCGCGAAGGCCGAGAAATCGAGCCCGAAGCTCCACGACGAGGGAAGCGGGGTAACGCCCAGGGGAATGCCCGCGATGGTGGCAACAATGATGGAGATGAGCAGGCCGCCCTTCACATTGAGAACCTGGAGCACCACGGCAACCGCGATCGCGATCAGCGACACGATCGCAACCGGCGCCGACAGATCGCCAAGTCCCAAGATGGTCGACTCGTTGGCGACGATGATGCCGCCACCCTTAAGACCGATGAATGCGATGAACAAACCGATGCCAATGCCGATTGCATGGCGCAAGCTCACGGGAATCGCGTCCATGACCGCCTTGCGCAAACCGCAGGCAACCAGGATAAGGATTACGATACCTTCCAGAAAGACGATGGCCATCGCTACGCGCCAGTCGACGGCAGCGCCGCCAAGGCAGAGCGTGTACGCCACGATTGCGTTGATGCCCATGCCAGACGCAAGTGCGATCGGCCTGTTCGCGATAAGGCCCATCGCGATGGTCATGATCGCCGCTCCGAAGCACGTCGCCGTGAGCGCCGCATCGAACGGAACACCTGCGACCACCAGCATATTCGGGTTCACTGCGATGATGTATGCCATCGCGAGAAACGTCGTCAAGCCGCCGATGATCTCGTTTCCGATCGTGCTCTTGCGCTCCGAAATCTTAAAAAACGAGTCCACTTTCCTCCCTTTCCCTTGCGCCCGCGCGAAAGCGAACAGTCGAGCCCGCACCTCAAGACTCAGCCGCCGAGGCGAATTCAAACTGGTCCCTTTCGCGTGAAAACATTTTCTCAACGGAAGGATTCTAGCATGCTAAAGCGCACACAAGACGCACATAAATGGAAAGCGCCTTCAATGGCGACTACGTCGCACGGTGCGGAAAACGAGGTTACACCAGCAGTCGCCTGCCCCTACCTCAGCTTATCAGCCGCGCACATCTCCTGGTGCAAGCTCATTCGCGAAATGCCGTTTATCGACCCCTTGGAAGCCCTCAACGCGCGCCCTGCCTACTCTTTATCGATGACTGCAACGGTAAACCAGGCGCGTTCGTAAGGGCGGTAGCGGGTGCCCGATTCCCGCAGCTCGAACCCATCGCGCTTCGAGAGGTCCTCAACGTCACGCGACATGACGCCGTTTTGGGTCTGTCCCAAAACGACAATCGGGCCATGGTAGCCATCAAAAATCTCTTCCCAGGAGTTTTTGCAGGTGAGAGTAGGAGAATACGCCTCATACGCCAAGTTCCAGTTGCCTTTCTGCCAGTCCATGTACGTTTGGGGAACGTCGGGGTAGGCAAGCGTAGTCAGGCTGATGTACCCGATGTCGGACGAGACGACAAGCGGCGCCTTCCCGTCGTTTTCCTGCGTCACGCGATCGACCGTTTGGCGCACTTCGTCGAGCGCCTCCTGGTTGTCGGAGCTGTAGAAGTCGCCGACGAGCAGCGTCATGTTGAGGGCGGAGACGGAAAGAAGGATAGCGCATGCCGCACCGACGAGTACGCGCGAGCGAATGCGGGAAAGAAGCATTACCGCCGCAAAAAGGAGCGGACCGATTGCCACCCCGAGGTAGCGGTAGTACACGATAAGCGAGTCCATCAGGATGGAAGCCGAGAAGGAAATCGCGAAAACGCCCAGGTAGATCGCGAGCGCACAGAGCACGGGGACAACCGAGTCGCGCGAGGCCCAAAGGGCAAAGCGCCGAGAAAGCGAATCGCGCTGGGCGCGGGGGCTTTCGGGCTCGGGGGCGAAATTCGCAGGAAGCTCACCGCCCTCGTCAGGCGCATTCGCGGAACGCGAGCTGCCTTCGTCCGCAGAGCCAACGGCGGCCCGCCCTCTGAAGTCCTCACCTCCCGCGGCCTTCCCCGTCGCAGCGCGCGAGCCGCCTTCCGCACGTTCGCCTGCAAGAACATGCGGCTTCACCAGGCGCACGAGAGACCAGATGGCCCACGCGCAAAGCCACACGAGCGTCGCTGCCAGAAGAACCCGCCCCACCACCTGGGGCACGGCGCCGTAACTTCCCTCCAACGCGAAATGCACGAAGCTCGTTCGCACCGGGTACGTCGCGAACTCGATGTAAGTGACGGGAAACACCATGTTCGCCCAGTACGTGTTCGACACGACGCCCATCTGGCGCACAAGCACCAGGAGCCACGGCACGTAGAGCGCAACCTGGATGGCAGCGCTCACCACGAGCACCCCCAAAGCCGCCGCGCCACGCCGACGGGCAGCCCGGTTGATGCAGAAGACGAGCAGCAGCAGGTTCACCATAAAGGCGGACATGGCGCCAAAGTAGTGCAGGTATGCGCTGGCCAGGCTCGATACAGCGAAGACAACCCACCACGAAAGCGGCGCACCCGCAAGAAGCCTCTTCCCCTGCGCGCGTTTCTGGACGCAGGCCACAAAGCCTTCGCACGCTGGCTCGCGCAAAGCGCACGCGATGCGCCACGCGGTGAGCGCGCACAGCATGACGGAAAACGTCGCCCACGAGTACATGCGAATCTCGGTCGACATAATGGCGGTATAGGGAATGAACAGGACGAATGCGGTGAACAGCACGCCTGGCTTCCAGCCGAAATCGCGACGGACATGGGTGTATCCAAGGCTCGCAAGGGCAACCGACCCCAAAACCGTGAACAGGCGATATGCAAGGATGTTCTGCCCGAAAACCAGGTTGAGGGCATGCAGCGCCCAGTAGAAGAGCACGGGGTGCACATCGCCTGACCCGATGCGCCAAATCTCGGAGAACGAATGGTTTGCTATGGCAACCGAATAGCTCTCATCGAACCAGATATAGCCATGGAAAGCCCCCACAAGCACAAACGCTGATCCCAGCGCAAGAACGACAAGATGGAACCAACGAGACGAAAGTACCCCCTGCGCCACTGCTCCGCTCGCACGCTTCATGAACCCTCCCGAACAATCGATCCCCAATAACGCACCCGCATGAGAGTACTATTATTTTGTTTGCCTCGTTTGTCTTCAAAAAGATAGCGTTTTGAAGACAAACACCGCGCACGAACATGAAAGGGAGGCTTGTGGCGCTCATCATTCACGCAGATGACTTTGGGATTACCGTCGAGCAGTCGAAGGCCATCCTCGAGCTTTCGGACGCATGCGGCGGCCATGGAGCCCTGTCGAGCATGAGCATGTTCGCGAACAGTCCGGCATTTAACGAATGCGCCGAGCTTGTCCGTCCTTTCGTCGACGCGGGGAAGATAAAGCTTGGCCTGCACCTCAATATCGTGGAAGGGCATCCTGTCTCCAACCCCGACGACGTGCCGCTGCTGGTAAACGAGCGCGGAACCTTCTCCCATTCCTTTACGGGATACCTGATGACATCGATGCTGCGCACCGGCGACCGTGACGGCATTCGCGAGCAGCTTGCCCGCGAATTCAGCGAGCAGATCAAGCGCTATCTCGAGGCCTTCCCCGACCAGCGTCGCAATCTCCGTGTCGACACGCATCAGCACACGCATATGATGCCCCTCGTGCACGATGCGCTCCTGGCTGCTTGCCGGCGCACCGATTGCCTGGTCACGACCGCACGCCTTCCCGTGGAGCCGATCGGCCCGCACCTTAAGAGCCCGCGACGCATCGCGGCGATTTCGCCTGTCAACCTCGTGAAAGACGCGCTGCTCGCCCTCCTTGCCCCGCACTGCCGCGAGGATTTGGAGGAAGGGAGCCACGTCGCCGATTTTTCCGGCATCGTTCTCTCGGGGCGCATGCAAAAAACCACGCCCGACCTAATTTCCGACATGGAGGCGCGGGCCGCCGAACAGGGACGCGACCTCGAAGTGCTCTTCCACCCGATCAGCGTGCCTGTCGAGCAGTGCCTCGATCCCGAGAACCTGCCGTTCGCGCAAGCGTGCGCCTCCCCTAACCGCGATGCCGAGGCGGAGCTGATCGCGAGCCTTTCGACACGCGCATAAGGAAAGCACCTGGCGGAACGGCAAACCGCGGGGCTTAAGCGGCGCTGCCCGTGTGAGTAGTCAGGAACCGAAGGAGTGTTCGCGACGTGCGATTTCCCCTCGCAAGGAGGCTACCGCCGCGAGCGCGCGAGGGCCTACACGCCGAAAGACGCAAGGCACGTGCGGGCCGCAAATAGCACGCAGGCTGCACGCCGAAAGCGCCTACTCGCCGAGAGCCTCCGCGGCCTCCATCCACTCCTCCTCGAGCGCCTCGATCTGCGCTTCAATCTCCTTGATTTCCTTCTGCATGTCACCGAGTTTCACGTAATCGGAAGGATCGACCTCGGTCATGGCCTGATGGATGCCCTCTATCTTGCCATGCAGCGTGTCCATCTTGCGCTCAGCCGACGCCATAGACTTACGAAACGCGCGGATCTCGCCACCCGAGAGCTTCGACGCCGCGCCTGCCGCCTGCTCGCCCGCCGACGTTGAAGGCTGTTTGGAGGCAGAGGCCTTCCCACTTGAAGAGGCAACCACCCCGCCGCGCTCGTCGGTGGTGCGCCCCACAAGTTCCAAGTACTCGTCAACACCGCGCGGCAGATGGCGAATCTTGCCGTTGATCAGCGCATACTGGTTGTCGGTCACGCGCTCCATGAGATAGCGGTCGTGCGTGACCAAAAGCAGCGTGCCGGGCCATCCGTCGAGCAGGTCTTCCACCTGCGCGAGCATGTCGGTGTCCAGATCGTTGCCCGGCTCGTCCAAGATGAGCACGTTCGGCTCGTCAAGCAAGATGAGCATCAACGCAAGGCGTCGCTTCTGCCCGCCCGACAGGTCGCACACTGGCTCGTTCAGGTCATCGCGGGTGAAGCCGAGGCGCTCGAGCAGCTGCGCGGGCGTGGCCTCCTTGCCGTCAAGCATCACGCGGCGCGTGTAGCGGCCGATGACCTCGCGCACGCGGTCGCTTCCCAGTTTCACCAGGTTATCGAGGTGCTGCGACAACACCGCGAACTTCACGGTCTTGCCGATCTTCACGCGGCCCGCGCTCGGGGCGAGCGCACCCTCGATCACCCGCAGAAGCGTGGTCTTGCCCGCGCCGTTCTCGCCGACGATGCCGAAGCGGTCGCCGGGGCCGATGATCCATGACACGTCATCAAGCACGGTCTTTCCACCGAGGCGCACAGACACATCGGTCAAATCGACCACCTGCTTGCCCAAGCGCGCGACGGCCATCCGCTTGAGCTCGAGCGTGTTGCGCAGCGGCGGCACGTCGGCAATCAGCTCGCGGGCAGCGTCGATGCGGAACTTCGGCTTGGTCGAGCGCGCTTGCGCCCCGCGAGCAAGCCAGGCGAGCTCGCGGCGCAGCTGGTTTTGGCGGCGTTGCTCGGCCACCTGCGCCTGACGGTCGCGCTCGACGCGCTGCTGGATATAGGCGGAGAAACCACCCTCGAACGGGTCAATCGTGCGGTCGTGCACTTCCCACATCGAAAGGCACACCTCATCGAGGAACCAGCGGTCGTGTGTGACTACCAAAAGCGCGCCCGTCCCATGTTTCCAGCGTGCCTTCAGATGATGCGCGAGCCAGGTGATGGCGCGCATGTCGAGATGGTTGGTGGGCTCGTCGAGCATGAGCACGTCCCAGTCGCCGATAAGCAAACGCGCCAGGTCAACGCGGCGGCGCTGCCCACCCGACAGGTCGCCCACACGCCCCTGCCAGGGAATATCGGCAGCAAGCCCGGAGATGATGTCGCGGACGCGGGCATCTCCCGCCCATTCGTATTCGGGGGTATCGCCCACCACGGCATGTTCCACCGTATCGTCATCGGAAAGCGCGTCCGCCTGCCCGAGCACGCCCACGCGAACGCCGCGCGTACGGATTACGCGACCCTCATCAGGCTCGATAATGCCCGCAAGCAAAGAGAGCAACGTGGATTTCCCGTCGCCGTTCTTGCCGACGACGCCGATGCGGTCTCCCTCGTCAAGTCCGAGGGAGACATCCTCGAACACCGTTTTCGTGGGGAACTCGACCCGCGCCTTCTCACAACCAAGCAGAAACGCCATACCATTCGTCCTTCGTTCGCAGGGCACCATGCCAGGCACCCCGCCGCACTCAACCTGCACGCGGCTTCATCCGCCGTGCGTTTTTTCATCATGAGAGGATACCGCAAGCGGGCGAGATTCCCAAATGGCGAGGGCGCCCGCGTAAGGCGCCCTCGAACGAAGTTCCCTTGTGTTTCAGCCGCTACAACGCGCTACTTCCTGAGGTAGCAGCCCACGATGCCATCGCCCCAGTCGAGCTTGACCACCTTGTCGCCGTCATAGTAGAAGTCGTAAATGAAGTGGCCGCCGTCAGCGTTCTCGTAATCGTAGGACTTGAAGAAAATGGTGATGCGGTCGACCGCCGTCACCTTCCATTTTTCGAAATTGCTGCATTTGGGGCCGGCATCGACCGTGCCGTCGGCGTTCAGCGTGAAGTAGTTGTTGTCGGGATTGTCCTTGTCGGCCCAGGAAGTGTCCGCGACCAGCTTCTCGTACTTGGCAACATCGCCGTCGCCGCGCAGGTACCACGTCTCGGTCACATAGTCGTAGCAGGTCATCGCGTCGTTGAACACGATGTCGTAATCACGGACGTCGGTGCTTTCGGGGCGCAGGTGCTTGTCCTCGACCTTCGAGCTGCCGGGCTCGGTGATCGTACCGTCGGCATCGACGAACACGGCCTGGGGGTAATAGAAGTTTTCGAAGAACAGACCGCCCTTCGACTTATCGCCGTCCACGTACCACATGTCGTTCGAGCCGCTCGGATCGCCGAAGTCGTTCGGGCCGCACGTCTCGAGCATCCGAGGATGCTCGTTCGCAGCGGGTTCCTTCTTCGCCACCGCGCCGCCTCCGCCATTTCCGCCGCAGCCTGCAAGGGAAAAGGCGAGCACCGCCACGCAACACGCGACGAGCAGAGCCGTCAGGGCCTTCGATCCATGCCAACCGATATGTCGTCGAGTGACTTTCATGAGGTTCCTTTCCGCAGTGGCCATTCCTCCTCGTACAGCATCTGCGAAAAGAGCCGCGACATAAAGCACCCGAAGGCCCAAATTTGCGAAGGTCCCTCCCCTGCAAGTCCAAAGCCGCAGGAAGGCGGGCGCACGGGGCGGGAATGCGGCCGCCGGCGGAGCAAGGCGAGAAGCGAGAAGGGCAACGCAGGACGAGCGTCGGACCCGCGATCGCCTAGCGAGGGGAACGAGGCCGCGGCCGCCCGCCGTGACCAGCGAATCCCCGCTCGCCTAGCGTACCTTCGCGATCACCACGGCAAGCACGCAGGCAGCGAGCACAGCCGAGATGCCGAACGCCGCCTGATAGGCGAACGACATGCCCATCGCACCTGACTGCGCAGTCGCAGAAAGCGACGTGATCACAAGCACCATAATCGCCGTACCGAGCGACGCGCACGCCTGGCGAACCGCCGCGAAGAACGCGCTCGCGTCCATCATGATCTCGCGCGGAAGCCCGCTCATTCCCCACGAGTTCAAAGGCCCGATCAGCGCACTCACTCCCATGCCGCGAACCGTCTGCATGAGCGTCGTCATCCAAAGCGGCGTGTTCTCATCCATGAGCGCCATGGACACGGCGCCCACCGTGAGGAGCGCCGCCGCGACAATCACCACCGGCCGCGCGCCTACCTTGTCGGAGAGAATGCCCGCAAGGGGGTTCACCACCACGGCCATGATAGTCGCGGGGATGAACACGATCCCAGCTTCGACGGCGCTGCCCCCGCAGAGCCCCTGCACGTACAACGGTACGATCAGCGTGATTCCCATGAACGACGCGAACAGGCAATTCTGCGCGATAAAGCTAATGCGGAAGTGGGACGACTCGAAGATGCGCATGCTGATGAGCGGGTGCTCGATCCGTTTTTGGCGCGCCACGAAAAACACGAGGCACGCAATGCCCACGACCGCAGGCACCCACACGAGCGGGCTTTGCACGCCCAGGCTTGCCGCGTTGGAAAAAGCGAGCAGAAGCCCGCCGAAGCCGAGGGCGGAATACAGGAAGGACACGCCTTCGAAGCGCGCGTCGTGCATCGGGGCGTCTTCGCGCGCGATCAGGAGGAACGCCGCAAGAATCAAAAGGACGACTATGGCGATGAACAGCCAGAAGAAGCTGCGCCATCCCCACGAGTCGACGAGCGCGCCCCCGATGAGTGGGCCGATGTTCGGGGCGAACCCCATGGCGATACCCGCGATACCCATCGCCGTACCGTTTTGCCCTTTGGGGAAGCGCGTCATCGCGATCGACTGCAGGACGGGAAGCGTGATGCCCGCACCAACGGCCTGAAGCACGCGCCCGAAAACGAGCACCCCAAACGTCGGGGCGAGCACATCAACGATGCCTCCGACCAGGAACAATCCCAATGCGAGGAAAACGACGCTGCGAAGGGAAAGGCGCTGTGACAAAAACGTCACAGCAGGAACGGTGATGCCGAGCGCGAGCATGTAGATCGTCGTGAGCCACTGCCCGACGCTCGCGTTCACACCGAAGTCAGCCTCCACGCCGCCGAGCATGGAATTCATCACCGTTTGCGTGAGCGACCCAAGCGCGCACGCCAAAACGACAATCGCAAAGAGCACGTAAGTGCGCCCTTTTTCGGACAACGACATGATGCCCCACTTCCTGTGCTCCGGGGCGCTACGCACCTATCTTACTGCTCAAGTAGGAACGTTTCGCGTCGGAGCCCCGCCCGACGCGCAAGCAGCGCCCATTATACCCTTCAATCAGGAAGGGAACAAAGAACACGTCTCAGTGTCGGCAGGAGGAGGGACGAGAAAAGGCCCGACTCCCAAGATTGGAAATCGGGCCAATCGAGATAACGTTTGGGCGCTAGCGGAATTCTGTCCCTTGAGCACCTGATAGACGCTCAGCGATGTCTGGCAACCTTATCGGGCCAGCGCCATCGCAACGCGCTAGTTGAATTTCTGCTGCGTCTTCTCCAACCCATGCTCGATGAGGAACAGTGCCGCCTCGCATCCCAAGTCGGTCGCCTGCGCGAAGTCGTCCGCCGCGTCCTTCTTGGGAAGGGACAGCACGTAGTCGGCCACCGGCATGCGTCCCGGCGGACGCCCGATTCCGCAGCGCACGCGGAACCAGTCGCGCGTGCCAAGCTTGTCGCAGATCGAGCGCAGGCCGTTGTGGCCCGCATGCCCGCCGCCGAACTTCACGCGAATCGTGCCCGGGTCGATATCGAGCTCGTCGTGGATGACGACAAGGCAATCGGGTGACACACCGTAGGCGTTCATGAGCTGCTTCACCGGACCGCCCGATGTGTTCATGTAGCTTTGCGGCTTCGCGAGCACCACGTCGATGTCGTGGTAGGCCCCTTTGCCAGTCAGCGCGCCGCACTCGTTCTTCCAATAGCGCACGCCGATTTCCGACGCGATCTTATCGACCGTGTCGAACCCGGCGTTATGGCGTGTATGCTCGTATTCCTCCCCGGGATTCCCCAGGCCAACAATGAGAAACATATATTTCGTACCCTATTCGAACAGCGAAGCGACCGAGCCGTTGCTGTAGACGTTTTTGATGGTCTGCGCGAACAGCGGGGCAAGCGTGAGGACCTTAATCTTGCCGGTCTGGCGCTCAAGCGGCACGGGAACGGCGTCGGTCACGACGACTTCCTCGATGCAGCTGTTCTCGATGCGATCGTACGCCGGGCCGCTGAACAGGCCATGCGTTGCGCAGGCGAATACCTTCTTCGCACCCTTCGCCTTCAGCGTGGTCGCCGCGGCAACGAGGGAGCCAGCAGTGTCGATCATGTCGTCGTTCAGGATGCAGACCTTGCCCTCAACGTTGCCGATAAGCGCCGTGATCTCGGCCTGGTTGTGCTTGGGGCGATCCTTGTGCATAATCGCGATGTCGCAATCGAGCAACGTGGAAAACTTCTTCGCTGCCTTCGCGCGGCCCACGTCGGGGGACACCACGCAAAGCTCCTCGGGGTCGAAGCCCATGGCCTTGTAGTAGTCCACGAAGATGGGCATCGCGGTCATGTGGTTCACCGGCTTGTCGAAGAAGCCCTGGATAGCGTCCTGGTGCAGGTCAATCGCGATAATGTTGTCAGCACCGGCGGTGGTGAGCAGGTCGGCGACGAGCTTCGCCGTGATCGGCTCGCGCGGAGCGGCCTTGCGATCCTGGCGGGCGTAGCCGTAATGCGTGATGACGGCGCTCACGCTGTGGGCGCTCGCGCGCTTGGCGGCGTCGATCATGATGAGCAGCTCCATCAGGTTGTCGTTGACGTCGAGGCCATTGGGGCTCGAGCACACGGACTGCACGATGAACACGTCCGCACCGCGCACGCTTTCGAGATAGCGCGCGTAGATTTCGCCGTTCGCGAACTTCTCAAGCTTCACATTGCCCAAGGAAATGCCCAGTTCGTGAGCGATTTCGTCAGACAGCCTCGGGTTGGAAGATCCCGAAAATACAGCGATTCTCTTCATCTTCTCGAATTCCATGCGGCGCTCCTTCTTGTGCCAGTCGACTCATCTTCTTCCTGCCCAGAGGGCAAGACCCGTACCGTCCATTGTATCCAAGCCCCGCGCCGCTGCGCGAGAAGTTCGCGGTATCTTCGCAGAGGGGCGCGAAATCCCGTAGACGCGCAGAGGGGCCGCGCGAATCGCAAACAGCGGGCGCGGCGCGGCGACTCTAAGGCCGAACACGCCCACCGACGTGGGCAAGCGGGCTTCAAGCCATATTCTCGAGCCCATCAGTGCCCCCTATTCAACGTGTTTCGGCCCTGCTGGCGCACTTCGACCCTGCCGCCACCGCCGCATACCAAAACAGAGACAGCAGCCTTAATCGATTTCCCCATCCCCCATTGCGGCCTCGATCGCCTCAACCAAAAACGCCGTCGCGCCCTCGCCCGCTCGCGCGTCGTAGTAATCGACGAACCGCTCGTCTTCGAGGTAGCTTTGCGCGAGCGCAACATGCGCATCCAGTGAATACGCCCCTTCGCCCCATTGCATGCGAATCCATTGGGCATGCATCTGAGCGAGCTTCGCCGCCTCGGGACCCATCGCATTCCCTACGGCCGCTGCCGCTTTCAGCTGCTCGATAATCGCCTGTTCAAGCGTTTCTTTCGCGCTCCATTCAGCTTCGCTCATACCGAGCAGCCTTTCGTTCGCGGCATCTACCGCAGCGTCACCGTAGCGCTCGCGCGCCTCTTTTCCGTAGCTCATCTCGTTGGCATGCACAGCACTCCAGCGCTTCAAATGCGGCAGCACCGCGCCCATAAGCGACACCGCTTCGTCGCGAGACATGCCCGTGTTTTCGGCCAAGCGAGGCGCGCAATCCTCGATCATGGCGTCCATTGTGGTTTCGTAGGTATATTTTCCCTGTTCATAGCACCATTTACAGTAATGCTCATCTTTGGAGCCGTCAGCATCGGAGCCGTAATCGGCCGGCGTCAAAATCATGCCGCAGCTCTCACAATAGCGCTCGGGCAAATCGAGCAGATGCATAATGGGCTCGTCGAGCACGTTCGCGATGAGCTTCATCATGTCGATGCCCGGCACAACCTCGCCGCGCTCCCAACGCGACACCGCCTGCCGCGTCACGTACAGCTTCGCCGCAAGCCCTTCCTGCGTCAGGCCCTTGCGTTTGCGCAGCTCAATCAGTTTTGTTGAGAAATCCATCGAAAGCTCCTCTCTCGATTCTGTTGGCAAAACTCTATCCGAACCAAGCGCGAATTCCTAGCAACCTTCAGTTGCGAGCCCAATCGGCATGAGGCGCATACCCCATTTCAGCCTTTACGCACCGAGGAATTCAAAAAATTGCTCGATGTGCGTAGGTATTCGCGAAGCGAGCTCGGATGCCGATTAGTTGCCATATGCGTGACCTGGGCTTTTCTGATTCCGAAGCGCCTGCTTCGAAAGGCCCTGCGCCAAAACCTACGCACATCGAGCATTTTTTTTCATTGGCAGCGCATCGGAGAGGGCGAGGGCGCGGCGGCGGGGGCGGGACAGACGGTGCGAAGCGGAAGGGACGGGGCGGATGGTGCGGGACGGCGTCCCTGCGCGGCGGCTTTGCGCGCCGCCGCGCGTTTGAGAAGGTGGCGAGATTAACCAGCAGCTGGCGAAATTGGCCAGCTCTGGCGTTTTAGCTAGATGTCGAGCGCCGCGCGGTAGGCGCCACCTCAGCTGGCTAGCGCCGCGTGGCAGACGACGCCTTAGATTGTCAGCGTCACGCGTCCAACGTCACCTTAGATGTCGAGCGCCGCATGGTAGGCCTCGTACACCGCCGTCGTGATGTTGGAAGGCCGCACTGCATCGCCGACGACGCGCACGAACGGCGCCGCATCCCGCAGGGCATCCGCGGCATCGCTGCGCGAGCGCTGGCCGATGGCGCAAATCACCGTGTCGCCAGGAACAAGGTGCTCCTCCCCCTCCCCGTCCGCAACGACAAGGCCACCGCGCTCTACGCGCACACCGCGGGCGTTCAGGTTGACGTCGATGCCCGCGCGCTCGACTTCCGCAAGCAAGATGGGCCTATGGCGGATGTTGGCGTCGATGGCAAGCCCGTCGCGCATCTCGACGATGTGCGCACGCCTACCGAGTCGCACCTGGCTGATCGCGCATTCGCAGCCCGTCAGCCCACCGCCAAGAACGACAACCTCATCCCCCGGTTGTTCGCCTTCCAGGTACAGGTCGTCGATCGAGAGCACGCGCGCACCCTCTTCGACGGGAAGCGGCATCGGAATCGGAGCCGACCCCACGGCGACAATCGCCGCATCGGGCGCAATCCTCTCCGCGAACGCCGCGTCGACCTCGGTATTCAGCCGAACGTCCACCCCAAGGCAATCGAGCAGATGCGCGTAGGTGCGCCCCAGCTCATACATGTCGCGTTTAAAGGGCAGCGCCGCCTCGGTGCGCAGGATGCCACCGAGCTCGCCCTCGCGCTCGCACAGGACGACGTCGTGCCCACGACGGGCCGCCGTTGCCGCGGCGACCATGCCAGCGATGCCGCCGCCCACGACGAGCACCTTGCGCGAACGGGGCGAGCGCGCGATGTCCATCCCCTCGAACTCGCGCCCGATGAGCGGGTTTACCGCGCAGCGGCGCGTCTGCGTCACGGCACGCTCGGCCATGCACACGTAGCAGCGAAGGCATTTCACCACGTCATCGCCGCGATTTGCCATCACCTTAGAGGGTAGTTCGGGGTCGGCCAGAAGGCCGCGCGCCATGGCGACAGCGTCGGCCTGACCGCTCGAGATGATTTCCTCCATCTGCGCGGGGTCGGAAAGCCCGCCGATCGCCACGACAGGGATGCTCACGTGCCTCTTTATCTCGGCCGCGAGATGCACGTTGCAACCGTGGTCACGGAACATCGACGGGTGCGTGACCGAGAAGCCGAATTGATAGGACCCTGCCGACACGTGCATGAGGTCGACCAGATCCTCGAGCGCATGGGCGATGCGGGCGCCCTCGGCCACATCGTAGCCGCCCTCGAAAAGCTCGGCTCCGCTTATGCGCAGCTCGATGGGGAATCCAGGGCCAACGGCGCTGCGCACCGAAGCGAGTACCTCGCGCGCGAAGCGGATGCGGTTCTCAAGCGGCCCGCCGTATTCGTCCTCGCGCTTATTGAAGTAGGGGGAGAGGAACTGGTTGATCAGCCAACCGTGCCCCGCATGCACCATGACCATCTGGAAGCCGGCGCGCTTCGCGAGCGCAGCCGCCTCACCATATGCTGCAACGATGCTCGCAATCTGCTCATGCGAAAGCGCGCGCACGGGCATGCCGTCGGGGCGCACGCCATCGGAGGGCCCCCACTGGCACAGGTCGCCCTTCTTCTCCTTGTCGACCATATAGGTGCCGGCATACTGCCCCGAATGCGAAAGCTCGATGGATGCGACCGCGCCGTGGCGTTTGATCGCGTCGGCAAGGTAGGTGAAGGCGCCGAGCTGACCGGGCGTCTTCAGCGACAGCCGCAACATTTGCGAGCCGTCGGTTTCGGGATGGACCACCAGCTCGCTCACAGTGACGACGGCCGCACCGCCCTTTGCGCGCAGCTCGTAGAATCCCTGGGTGCGCGGCCCTGGCGTGCCCTCCGCCGTAATGTCGGTCGCGCCCATCGGCGCAGATAGCATGCGGTTTCGAAGCGTCAGGCGCCCCACCGTAAGCGGCGCACACAGATGCGGATAATCTCGCTTCATCGAACTCCCCTTCTTATCGAAAATCCCCCCGTCGCGCTGACCGGGCGCTTGCATCGCGCGGACCTCGCTGGCCGCCAGTCGCACCCACGGGTTGCATCTCGCGGGCCGTATCGCGCTGGCCACTGGCTCCCGCACGATTGCACCCGGCAAGCGCGACGGCGGATGCGGCGCCCCTCCCCGTTCGGGCGCCGCCAACCAAGCACTGCGCAGTCTAGTTCGACGGATGGTGCTTTTCAACCCAGCCTTCGTGGTTTTCCTGACGCCCGCGGGCGATAGCGAGCGCGCCGTCGGGCACGTCCTTCGTGATGACGGAGCCCGCGGCCACAAGCGTATGCGCGCCCACGTTCACGGGAGCCACCATCATGGTGTCGCTGCCGATGAAGGCACCGTCGCCGATGGTGGTCGGCCACTTCTTGGCGCCATCGTAGTTGCAGGTGATCGAGCCGGCACCGACGTTCACGCCCTCGCCGAGCGTCGCGTCGCCGATGTAGCTCAGGTGAGGAACCTTGCTACCGCGGCCGATCGTGGATTTCTTGATTTCCACATGAGTGCCGGCCTTCGCACCCTCGCACAGGTGCGCGCCGGGGCGCAGGTACGCACGCGGACCGCACGTGGCCTCATCGTCGATGCGCGCCTCGATCGCGACCGTCTCGTCGATCGTGCAGCCCGAGCCGACGACGGTGTCGGTCAGGCGCGTGTTCGGGCCGATGACGGAATCCTCCCCTACCTGGGTTTTCCCCAAGAGGAAGGTCTGCGGGAGAAGCTCAACATCGGGCGCGATTTCCACGTCGGGGCCGATCCACACCGAGGTCGGGTCCCACATGGTAACGCCCGCCGCCATGTGCTCCTTGTTGATGCGCGACTGCAGGGCGCACGTCGCCGCGGCCAGCTGGACACGCGAGTTCACGCCGAGGCACTCGGAGACGTCGCTTGCGGGAAGCGCAAGCACGTCGCGCCCGGCGCCACGGCAGATCTCGAGCACGTCGGTCAGGTAGAACTCGCCCTGCGCGTTATCGCTTCCCACCTGCTCGAGCGCCTCGAAAAGCGCCTGCGCGTCGAAGCAGTAGAAACCGGAATTGCATTCGGTGACGGCGACCTCGGCGGCGTTCGCGTCCTTCTGCTCGACGATGCGCTCGACGCGTCCCTCGCCGTCGCGGATGATGCGCCCATAGCCGAACGGGTCGTCGAGCTCCATGGTGAGCACCACGACCGCCGCGTTCGAGCGGGCACGCATGTCGGCAAGCTCGCGAATGGTATCGGGCGTGATAAGCGGGCAGTCGCCCGACAGCACAAGCAGCGAGCCATCGAAGCCGGCGAGCGCTTCCTTGCAGGTGAGCACCGCGTCGGCCGTGCCGCGCTGCGCCTTCTGCACGACAACTTCGGTGTCGGACACCAAAGGCCCCACGATCTCGCGAGCATGCCCCACCACCGACACGATACGGTCGGCGCCGGCTTCGCGCGCGGCGTCAACGACCCAGCGAACGAGCGGCTTGCCGAGAATCTCGTGCGCGACCTTGGGTTTTTTCGACTTCATACGAGTTCCCGCACCTGCGGCGAGCACGATGGCGGCAGTATTCATTGAAACGACCTTCCGATTGGTTGAAAAATGCCAGGGAAAGTATAGCGCAACCCGAAACTGACGCGTTCCCGCAGGCTGCAGGCATCCCCAAACGCACCTGATCGCGTGCTTGGGCGGCGCGAGGTGCCACCTAAGCACGAGCGCCCTGAAGGGACACATGCGGCGACGCTAGCGCTTCTCCTTGAGGGAGACCGCCACTTCCGCAATGCCCTCGCACCCCGCAAGAGCCTGCTCCACCTCGCGAATGACCTCGGGATCGTCGATTTCTCGAAGGAGCCTCTCGGATGCGACGTTGGCTTCCTCGCCCGCAGTCTGCCGCTGCATCTCGCTCGGGCCGAGCGACATGAAAGCCACGCCCTGCTTCTGCGCCGACTTCGCCTGCACCGCGAGCAGCGAGAAGCCCGCGACGCCCGCGACAAGCGAGGCTAAAAGGATGCCGAGCTTCGCCGCGGCAATTGTGGCCGCATCGACGTAGGCCAGGTTCGCCACAAAGATTGCCATCGTGAAGCCGACGCCGCCCAAAACCGCCGCGCCGAGCATATGCATCCAGGTCACATTCTCGGGCAGGCTCGCCGCCCTCAGCTTCACCACAAGGAAGCTCGCGGCCATAATGCCAAGCGGCTTGCCCACCACCAGGCCGAAGAACGCACCAAGCAGCGCCGGGTTCAAGAACAGGGCGCCCAAATCGCTGCCCGCAAGCCCAACGTTCGCGTTCGTGAGCGCGAACAGGGGCAGGATCGCGAAGTACACCCAAGGGTAGAGCAGATGCTCCAAACGCGTCGCCGGAGGCACAACCTGCTTCGATACGCGCGCCAGCGAGGAGACCGTCTTCAGATAATCCTCCTGCCCGATGACGGGTTCTTGCGCATTGAAGGCACTCTTCGCCTCGACGACGCGCTCGCCCGTCCAGCGGATGAAGCTCTTCACGTTCACGCGCGAGCCGGAGGGAATCGTAAACGCGAGTAATACGCCGGCGATGGTCGAATGCACGCCCGACATGAACACGCAGTACCATAACACGGCCCCCACCAGCAGATACGCATACAGCGAGAACACGTGGCGCTTGTTCATGAGCAACAGCGCGCAAAAGACGACCGCCGCACAGCCAAGCCACGGCAAAGACGGCGCCTGCCCGTAGAACACCGCGATGACGATAATCGCAATGATGTCGTCGGCGACGGCCAAGGTGCTCAAGAACACGCGCACCCCGTTCGGCACGCGATTGCCGAGAAGCGCCAAAATTCCCAGCGCGAACGCGATATCGGTCGCCGTCGGGACGCCCCATCCGCCCGCCGTGTCAAGGTTGCCCACGTTGAACGCGGAGTAGACGGCCACAGGCACGAGGACGCCGCCCACCGCAGCAACGATGGGAAGGATCGCCTGACGGATGTTCGTCAGCTCGCCCACCGTCATCTCGTATTTGATTTCCAAGCCCACGAGCAGGAAAAACACCGCCATAAGCACATCGTTGATGACGTGCGAGAGCGGCATCGTCGCCTGCGTCTGCCCGAACACGAAGCCGATGTCGGTGTGCCAGAAATGGGAGAAGGCATCGGAGACAGGGGAGTTCGCCACCACAAGCGCCGCAATCGCCGCGAGAAGCATCGCACCCGCCGCCTTCGTGGACGAGCTCGTGAACTGGATGAGCTTGCGATAGCGGGCCTGATGGCGCTGCACTTCGCTGATGTAGATGCGCCCCGGATCGGGGTTTTGCGCACTGGGGTGCTCGGGTGCTGCAGGCGCATCGTGAGCCACGCCTTCCGCAGAGCTCGCTTCTTTGTGCGCAGGTGAGGCGCAATGTTCGGTCATAGGAAATCCAATCTATACGCGGGCAGCGCATACCACGGGGTCGGGCGTTTGTTGCATTATCCCTCAAATAACGGGTTCTTAACTTGCAAAACCCCCTTTCACCTGCGATTGTAAGAGAAGCGTTGCCAAAATGGTCGCAAATACTCATCTCGCCCGGCGCCGTTTTGCGCTATGCTGTACCCATCAGCTTCGAGGTAAGGAGCCAACATGTTCCATGCAGACGGGTATCGAAATCGCAGATAAACCCGCATGGACAAGGGCATCCTCCCAGGCTGTTTTTTATTCGCCACGATTGTGAGGTGGTAACTATGAGCATTACCGTATCCGGCCGCAAAATGCCTGTAACCGACGCGCTGCGCGCCTATGCCGAGGAGAAAATCGGCAACTCGATGAAGGTCATGGATATCGACCCCCTCAACGCCGAAGTCGTCCTGAGCAAAGAGAAGAACCCGGCGAACCCCTGCCCCGACACCTGCGAAGTCACACTGCGCACGAAGGGCCACATCATCCGCGTGGAAGAGCACGAAGACGATATGTACGCGGCCATCGACGTCGCCGCGGCGAAGGTGCTGCGCCAGCTGCGCAAGTACAAGACACGCGTCATCGATCGCAAGACCCGCAACGGCGAGAAAACCGTTGACGCCTCGCCCATTCCCATCTCCGAAGGAGAGCTCGACCTCGACGGGCTTATGAGCGAGCTTTCCGACGACGAGGTCGTACGCGTGAAGGAAATCGAGTTCGCGCCGCTCACCGAGGAAGAAGCACTCGTGCAAATCGACCTTCTGGGCCACGATTTCTTCGCTTACACCGATCGCGACACGAACTTGGTGAATGTTCTTTACCGTCGCGACAATGGAGGTTACGGCCTTTTGAAGCAGAAGGAGTAGCGATAGGGTACAATACCTTCGCTAGTTCACTGTGAGAAAGGATGCCTTCAATGGCTACGCTTGATACCGTTAAAGAAGTTCTCGAATCGAACCTCGACATCGACCCTGAGAACGTGACCGAAGACGCCACCTTCGAGGACCTGGGAATCGATTCCCTGGACATGGTCGAGCTCATCTGCGACCTCGAGGAGAAGTGCAGCGTCGATTTCGGCGAGCCGGAAGGCCTCACCACCGTCGGTGACCTCGTCGAGTACATCGACAACCTGTAAGCTATCATCGCCCAACGAAAGAGCCCGCATTGCGGGCTCTTTTCTTTTTTGGAATGCGCGGCGGGGCGAAAACGCGTACGGCAACGGGAAAACGCGGGGGCATGCACCGCGACCGCAGCGAGACGCGAGGGCGTGCGTGGCGGCTTCGACAAGATGCCGGGACGCGCACGCCCGCGTCAGCAGGAAACCTACGGACGGCCGCGGCGAGAAAGCCATGCGAGCACGGCGGCAGCCACAACGAGCAGGCAGATCGTCGCCACGCGCCCGACGCTTAAGGACTGATACCCCACAAGAAAGATGCCAACCCCGAACGCCGCCAGGACCACGCAAAGGACGGAGAGCCATTTCAGGTAGTATTTCCTCTCCATGCTACGCCACGTCTTCCTCGCTCAAGCGGCCACGGAACGTGCGGTAGACGATGATGTGGTACACCAACACAAGCGGTACGCCGATACACGCGATGCCCGTCATCCAAGCAAGGGAAATCTCCGAGGATGCTGCCGTCGCCGCAGTGATCGAGGCACCCACGCCGGCGGGATCGGCGACGACGAGCGTCGGAAACATCGACGTCGCCAGAAGCCCGATAAGGCAGACCGCGCTTGCGGACTGGGCGAGAAACGCGCCCAAGTCGCTCCCCTTCGCGCGGCCCAGGTATATCGACACGATGAGAGCGATTGCGAAGAGTACGGCAAACACGCAGGCCACTGGCCACATTGCGGGCTCAATAGCAGGACGAATGACCCCGAGCGTCATAACGCCGCAGACCGCGAACAGCACGAGCGTCACAATCTGCAGAATGCCCCCGAGCTTGCGCGCCCGCGCACGAAGGTCACTCCCCTCGGGCGTTTTAAGCGCGATCCACAAGCATCCCGCCGTCAGGCACATCGCGAAACCGAGAAGGCCGACGAGCAGCGTGTACGGGGTGATGAGCCCCAGAAGCGGGACACCCGAGTAATCCCCGTTCGCCGCCATGGGAATACCCGCGAACGCATTGCCCACGGCAACCCCGAGCAAAAGCGCCGGCAGAAACGATCCCACGATGAAGCACACGTCCCACACGCGCGACCAGCTGGCGTCATGGGCGCGGAATTCGAGCGAGACGGCGCGTACGATAAGCCCGAAGAGCACGAGCATCACCGCGAGGTAGAAGCCCGAGAACGTCGTGGCGTATGCCGCGGGAAACGCCGCGAACAGCGCACCACCCGCCGTGAGCAGCCAAACCTCGTTGCCGTCCCACACAGGGCCGATGCTGCGGCGGATATACGCGCGCTCGGTCTCGTTCTTCGCAAGGATCGGGTAGAGCACGCCCGCGCCCAAGTCGAATCCGTCGAGCACGAAATAGCCCGCGATCAGCACGAAGATCAGAAAGAACCACAGTATCTGGAGAATCGTCATTACTGCTCACCACCCTTTTCACCTGCACCGGCCACCGCAAGATTCCCATCGGCCGCCTTGGCGGCACCCTCATCAGGCCCCTGCTTCACGAAATGGGAGATAACGCGTACCCAACCGATGAGGAGGAACAGGTAGACCGCAAGGAACAGCCCCAGCGTGATAAAAAGCTCGGGCGCCGACACAGATTGGGAAATCGCGTCGTTCGTCAGAAGAGCCACGCCGTCGGGACCGGTCGTCGAAGGATAGACAACCCACGGCTGACGCCCCACTTCCGCCGTAATCCAACCAACTTGAATGGCCACGAACGGGAACAGCGGCGAGATGACGAACAGCTTCTGCAGCCAGCGCATCGAGCGGACACGCTCACCGCGCATAGAGAAGACGATCGCAAGAATCGCCGTCACCATGATGAGCCCATACATGGCAACCATCAGGTGATATGTTTGGAACACGAGGTTCACGGGCTGGTCGGCGACGTTCATGTCGGAGTACTTCTCCTCCTGCGCGAGCGAGTGCAGGCCCTTGTACTCGGTATCCCACGTGCCGGTTGCGAGGAAGCTCGTCCCGCCGGGAATCGCGAACGGGGTGATCACTTTCTCATTTTCCTCGTCCACCCAACCGAATGCGTAGAGCGGCGGCACCTCGTCGTTGTACATGCCCTCCATCATGGCGAGCTTGGTGGGCTGCTCTTCGGACACCTGAACGGCGGACGCGTGCGCGGTCACGATCATGGCGCACGAGGCGACGATGCCGACGACGGCCCCGATGCGCACCGTTTTCATGGCGAAGTCGGTGTGCTTGTTCTTGAGCAGGTACCATCCTCCCAAGGCGAGCGACGTGAACGCACCTATGATCAGCAACGCAACGATCACGTGGAAGTAGCGCGGGGCAATCGAGGGGTTCATGGCTGCTGCGAGGAAGTCGGTGATGATAGCCTTCTTCCCATCGGCTGCGAGCTCGGCGCCGGCGGGCGTCTGCATCCACGAGTTAGCGATGAGGATCCAGAGCGCACTCAAAAGGGAGCCTGCCCACACAAGCCATGCCGACACGGTGTAGAACTTGGGCGAAACCTTGTTGCGACCGAACAGCAGCACGCCCAAGAACACCGACTCCAGGAAGAAAGCGAACAGCGCCTCTGCGGCAAGCGGGGCGCCGAAGATATCGCCTACGAAGCGCGAGTAATCCGCCCAGTTCGTGCCGAAGGAGAACTCCATCGTGATGCCCGTCGCCACACCGATGGCGAACGTCGCGGTGAAGATCTTCACCCAGAGGCGCACCGCAGCGCCGTCCTTCTCGTCGCGCGAGCGGTAGTACTTCGTCGCGAAAATCGCCGTGATCAGGCCCAGCCCGATCGAGAGCGGGACGAATATGAAGTGGTACGCAACGGTAAGCGCAAACTGGATACGTGAGAGCAAAGCAACGTCGGTCAAGATATCCATAACGCAACCCCCTCCTCTTCGCATATGCGATGGTTGATTATTGGATGCCAGGATAACACATTATCGATAACAGTTCTCATTATTATTATTGGGAATTATTTTCGATAATGCCTCTTGCAGGAAATCCCTCTGCAAGCGAACAGCAAAAGCCTAGCCCCGTCGCGCGCAGTAGCCAAGCGCCGTATATGCGAAATGTTGTCGGGAAACCCTACGGCTGCAAAGAGTTGCTGTCCGCAGCGCGAAGAAACGCCGCCTTGACATCGGCAATCGAGTAGAGGCTGCCGAATGCGCAGATAAGGCCTTCGGGGCCGGCGATTTTGCGCGCAGCAGAGGCGGCATCGTCGAAATCGCCCGCAACCTCAATCGTTGCGCGAGCGCCGAGTTCACCGCATGTCTCGCGAATCGTCTCAGCGAGATCGACCGCATCGAGAGCACGCGGATTAGGCGGCGTCACGCACACGAAAGCACTCGCCAACGGCGCGACTGCCCGAAGCATTGAGCGATAGTCTTTATCGGCAAGGATGCCAACAAGGAATACTGGCCTTTTATCGGGGAAAACGTCGCGCAGCGAATCGGCGAGCACACCCGCGCCCTGCGGGTTGTGGCCGCCATCGATCACCACGGTCGGCATACCCGCCGGTTGATCAAGCACCTCGAAGCGCGCAGGCCACCGCGTTTCGGCAATTCCGCGCGCGATAGCCTCATCAGGAATCTCCCAGCCGCGCTCGCGCAGCGCACCAGCTATCTCGATAGCCATCGCCGCGTTCGAGGGCTGATACGACCCAAAAAGCCGCGTTGCGTACTCCCGCCCGCGATACGAGAACTGACGCATGGGAAGAGTCCCCTCAACCTGCGACATGAGGGTTCGGTGGACATCAATTGACGAACTCGCCTGGAGCTTCTGCGTGGGGACGGCGTGCTCCGCGCGCAGTTCCGCAGCGAAGCGAGGACTGTCTGAGCACGGAGTATGCTGTCCCCGCGCAGAAGCGGTCTCACAGGTTGAGCCCCCCTCGGCCCCTGCCTGGAGCTCTTGAGCATGAGGGGCGTGCTCCGCGCGCAGTTCCGCAGCGCAGCGAGGACTGTCTGAGCACGGAGTATGCCCCTCATGCTCAAGAGCGGTACCACAGGTCAACAGCGCAGCGCCCCTCGTCACCTTCCCCACCGAAAGCAGCGAGAAATCAGGCACGACGAGCTTGTCGCCCGCGCGCCGTGCCGCATCTTCCACCACTTCCATGGCGGAAGGCTCCTGCGGCCACGACACCACGGTTGAACCCTCTTTCACAATGCCCGCCTTCTCGTGGGCAATCTCGGCAAGCGTATTGCCGAGCAGGTTCGTGTGATCGAGCGCAATCGACACGATTGCCGCAACCTCGGGCGCAGCGATGACGTTGGTGGAATCGAGCCGGCCGCCAAGCCCCACCTCGAGCACCACGATATCGCAGCCGACGTGCGCGAAATGCACGAGCGCCACGGCGGTCATCAGCTCGAACTCGGTGGGGTGCTCGCCACCTTCCGCTTCCATCGCCTCGGCACACTCGCGCACACGAAGCGTTGCAGCCGTGAGGTCCTCATCCGAGATGTTGCGCCCGTTCACACGGATGCGCTCATGGAAGGTCTCCACGTAGGGGCTCGTGAAAAGCCCCGTCTTAAAGCCCGCCTCCGCAAGGATTGACGCCGTGAAGGCACAGGTCGACCCCTTGCCGTTCGTGCCGGCAAAGTGAACGAACTTCAAGCGGTCCTGAGGGCGCCCCAGCCGATCGAGAAGCTCGCGGATGCGCTCAAGGCCGAGCCGGGAGGTCAGCCAACGGGGCGTGTTGATGTATTCGATTGCGTCGAAAGGCATGCTTCCACCTTTTTAGAGAAGTTTTTGCTGCGAGAACGATTCATTCTCTTTCATTGGAGAAGATCGCGGCGCAACCCCCAACTCATCAGGGGGAACAGGAGCGACCGAGCGCACTTGCGGCACGCCGTCTTCCCCACCTGGCTGCGAACCATCGGGGGCAGCGGCAACGATGCCAGCCTGTCGCAAAAGCTCGCCGAGCGTCGCAAAATCGTTCTCCAGCGCCTCGCGCTTGCTGCCATCGTAGAGCGCGGCCGCGGGATGGTAGATCGGGAAGACGCTGAAGCGGCCCGCATGCTGCAAGGTCCCATGCAGCCGAGTGATTCCCACCTCGGTCTTCAGGATGAACTGCGTGGCGAACTTGCCGAGCGTCACGATGAAGTCGGGCATGATGGTTCGCGTCTGTTCGCGCAGGAAAGGCGCACACAGCTCGATTTCCTCAGGCCTGGGGTCGCGATTTCCGGGAGGGCGGCATTTCAGCACGTTCGCGATGTAGACGTCGTCGCGGGAAAGCCCCGCGATCGCAAGCAGGTCGTTGAGCATGTGCCCAGCGGCGCCCACGAATGGCTCGCCCTGCAAATCCTCATTGCGACCAGGCGCTTCCCCTACGAAAAGCACACGGGCACGAGGGTTTCCCACCCCGAACACCGTTTGCGTGCGCCCCTGCGAAAGCGGGCAGCGGCGACAAGCTTCCACCGCGGCGCGAATCTCGGGAAGGGGTATGTGCGGCTTGCCCATCTATACGTACACCTTCGGCAGGCGCATTCCAAAGGCGCAGGCCAGCTCGTAGTGAATCGTGCCGAGCTTGTTCGCCATGTCGTCGAGCGTCACCACGGAATCTCCCTGGCGGCCGACGATGACCACCTCGTCGCCGATCTGCGGGTCGAGGCGGCGACGGGTGCCGTACGTGCGCAAGTCGACCTCGAACATGCACTGGTCCATGCAGATGTTGCCCACCTGTCGCACGCGCGTGCCGTCGACGATGAAGTCGGTACGACCGGAAAGACCGCGGTTCAAGCCGTCCGCATAGCCGACGGGCACCGTGCAGATCTTCACGCTGCCGGGGCTGCGGTAGTTCAGCCCATAGCTCACGCCCTCACTCATGGGAAGCGTGCGCGTGTCGGTGATGCGCGCATGGACGCTCATCGCGGGCTTGAGGTTGATCATCGAGCGCGTTTCCTGGCAAGTATGCAAGCCGTAGAGAGACACGCCCCACCGCACCATGTCGAAGTGGACATGCGGATAGCGAACCGTCGCAGCGGAGTTCGCGCAGTGCACGATGCCGGGGTCGATACCCACCTCGCGCAGTGCGGAAATCGCCTCCGTGAAGCGCTTCACCTGGATGCCGAAGTCGAGCGTTCCCTCGCAGTCCGCCGTCGCGAAGTGCGTGAACGTGCCCACCAGATCGAGCGCACGATGGAAGCTCACCTTCCGCATGAAATCGACCACATTGTCATAGCGTACGCCGATGCGGTTCATACCCGTGTTCACCGCCAGATGGAACGGTGCGCGAATGCCGTACTCGTCAGCCTTCTCGGCGTAGGCAATGGCGAACTCGGGCGTGTAGATGGACGGCATGATCTTGTAGGCGAGCAGCAGGGGCGCCGCCGTCGCGGGGGGCTCGGACAGAAGCACGATCGGGGCTCCCACCATGCCCTCGCGCAGCTTGATGCCCTCGTCTACCGTAGCGACAGCCAGGTAGTTCGCGCCCGATTGCAACGCGGTCTTCGCAACACGCACGGCGCCGTGACCGTACGCGTCGGACTTCACCACGGCGAGAAGGCGCGTGCTCGGCTTGATGAGCGATCGCGCGACACCGACGTTGTGGCGGATGGCCGAAAGATCGATTTCCACCCATGACCAGCGACGATCGATTTCGGGAATCAGGGCAAGCTGGTCGGGATCGAACACAGGCTTTTCCGCCTGCTCATCCTGGGCGCCAGCCGCGCTCATCTCATCGGGGGTCATCGCGCCAGACCGCCGTGCAGATTGTTGTTGCTGCTGTTGAGCTTTGCGAGCGAACCCCGTGAAGCCGTTGATGAGCTCCTCCACCGCTTCCAAGCCTTTCTCGTAACCTGTTATCGGTTGCAAAGTATAGCACTCATGAAAAACGCGCCCGAGCAATCAGGCTGTTCGGGCGCGTTTCGAAACAAAGCGGCAATAAAGCGGCAGGGGAATTAGTGCCCGCCGCCGGCCATCATCTTTACCGCATGGGGAAGCGCGGCGACGATGCCGTCCCAATTCTCGCGAGCGGCCTTCTCGCTTCCCGGCAGGTTGATAACGATGGTGTTGCCGCGCTGCATGCAGATTGCGCGCGAGAGCATCGCGTAGGGAGTGATCTGCAGGCTGTGGTAGCGCATAGCCTCGGCGATGCCGGGAACCTCGCGCTCGCACACGTCGCGCGTCGCCTCGGGGGTGTTGTCGCGCGGGGACAAGCCGCTTCCGCCGCAGGTGAGCACGATGTCGACCTTCAAATCGTCGGTGCAGCGCTTGATAGCGGCGGCGATGCCGGCGCGGTCGTCCTTCACGATCATGTGCGTACGGCAGGCCCAGCCCTGCTCTTCGATCAGCGATTCAAGCGCGTCACCTGCGGTATCGCACTCAGGGCCGCGCGTATCGGAACAGGTGATGATGGCGAATACCGGCTTCTCGACACTCATGGTTTTATCCTTTCATCTTCCATCGGCGCCTCTGCGGCGCGAAATCGTAGGGTTCTTTTAAATCAGTACTTCCTCGGAGACGTCGAGCAACATGCAGTCGATCATCGAACCTGCTGCGCGAGACTCCAGTCCCTCGGGCATGATCGCCATGCAGTTGCTGCGCTGGATCGGCCCGAAAAGACCCGAGCTCTGATTCTGCGCGGGGGTGACCAGATAGCCTTCGTCGTCTTTCGTGAGCGTCGCGCGCAAGAAAATGCGGCGCGGATCCTTCTTCTTGGTGTCCTGGGACAAACGTGCGCGAACGACAGGACGGTTGAAGTGGCTATAACCCTGCATCTTGCGCAGCGCCTGACGGACGATCATCTCGAAGCCGCAGTACGCCGCGGCGGGATTGCCGGGAAGGCCGAAGACGGGCTTACCTTTCACCAGGCCGAACGTCTGAGCTTTGCCGGGACGCATGTTCACGGTGGTCATGAGCAGCTCGCCCGTTCCCTCCACCACCGGCTTAATGAAGTCGAAATCGCCGTTCGCCGCACCGCCGGTCGTGACGACGAAATCATAGGTTTCCACCGCGTCGAGCACCGTCTTCTCAAGCGCCTCGTAGGTGTCCTCCACGATGGGAAGGATGGTGGGAATGCAGCCAGCAGCCTTCGCGCATGCCGCGATGGCAAGACTGTTCGAGTTGCGGATCTTTCCAGCAGAGGGGACCTCGGAGGGGTCGATGAGCTCCGATCCAGTTGCCGCGATGGCGACCTTCGGACGTCGATAGACCGGCACCTGCAACACGCCACAGCCAGCAAGGAAGCCGACACCGGCGGAGGTGATGACCTCGCCTGCATGGACGATGACCTCGCCTGCATGGGCCTCTTCGCCCGCTTCGCGGATGTTGTTGCGCAGCTTAGTCGGGGCGGTGAAAGAGACGCGGCTGCCCGGCCTGCCGTCGCCCGAAACGACGCCGACGATCTCGTATTTCACCACTGCGTCCGCGGCGTCGGGAACGGGCGCACCCGTCATGATGCGCACGCACTGACCCGCCTCGATCGGCCTGTCGTACACCTCGCCTGCACCAATCTCGGCAATGACGTCGAGTTCCACCGGCTCGTCCTCGCTCGCACTCTCGAGCTCTGCCGCATGCACCGCAAAGCCGTCCATCGCCGAATGCGCGAAGGGCGCGATGTCGATGTCGCTCGCCAAATCGGCGGCCGACACACGGCCCACCGCGTCGAGAACCTCGACCACCTCCGTCGAAAGCGGCGCCACGTTCGCGAGAACGAGCGCTTGCGCCTCTTCCAGAGAAATCATCTCTGTCATCGAATCCCCTTTCATAGAAAAACGCGCCGCCGCGAAAGCGACGGCGCGCACACGTTCGATGGCACCTATTATAGCGGTTCGACTCGAAAGGCCACCGAGCGATTTCTTCTTACGCTTGCGGCACCTTGATGTTGTAGAACGCGGAAAGGCCCGCGTATTCGGCCTGATCGCCCAGCTCTTCCTCGATACGAAGAAGCTGGTTGTACTTCGCGACGCGATCGCTTCGGCACGGCGCGCCGGTCTTGATCTGGCCGGTGTTGCAGGCAACGGCCAAGTCGGCGATGGTCGTGTCCTCCGTCTCGCCCGAGCGGTGGCTCATGACGCACGCATAGCCCGCGCGCTTCGCCATCTCGATCGCCTCGAGGGTCTCGGTGAGGCTGCCGATCTGGTTAACCTTGATGAGGATCGCGTTCGCGCAGCCAAGCTGGATGCCCTTCGCAAGGCGCTTGGAGTTCGTGACGAACAGGTCGTCGCCGACGAGCTGCACCTTGTCGCCAATGCGGTCGGTCAACGCCTTCCAGCCGTCCCAATCCTCCTCGGCCATGCCATCCTCAATCGAGATGATGGGGTACTTCTCGACGAGCGCTGCCCAGTAGTCGACCATTTCGGCGCTCGAAAGCTCGCGGCCTTCGCCCTTAAGCTCGTACTTGCCCGTCTCAGCGTTGTAGAACTCGGTAGAAGCCGGGTCCATCGCGAACATGATGTCGACGCCCGGCTTGTAGCCCGCAGCCTCGCATGCGCGGACGATGTACTCGAGCGGCTCCTCGTTGGTGGTGAAGTTCGGCGCAAAGCCGCCCTCGTCACCTACGCCACCGCCAAGGCCGGCCTCGTGCAGGACCTTCTTCAGCGTGTGGTAGATCTCCGCGCACCAGCGCAGCGCCTCGGCAAACGTGGGCGCGCCAACCGGCATGATCATAAATTCCTGGAAGTCAACGTTGTTGTCAGCATGCACGCCACCGTTCAGGATGTTCATCATCGGCGTGGGCAGCACATGCGCCCCGATGCCGCCGACGTACTTGTACAGGGGAAGCTGCGCTGATTCGGCTGCCGCTTTAGCGCAGGCTAGCGATGCGCCCAGAATGGCGTTCGCGCCGAGCGCACCCTTGTTGTCGGTGCCATCGATCTCGAGCATCGTCGCGTCGATAGCGCGCTGATCCTCGGCCTCGAAGCCGATAAGGGCCTCGGCGATTTCCTCGTTGACATGGGTCACAGCGTCCAGAACGCCCTTGCCCATATAGCGATGCGTGTCGCAATCGCGCAGTTCGACAGCCTCGAATGCGCCCGTCGACGCACCGGAGGGAACCGCAGCGCGACCGAACGAACCGTCGTCAAGCGCCACTTCAACCTCAACCGTCGGGTTTCCGCGAGAGTCGAGAACCTCACGCCCGAATACGTCGATGATCATGCCCATGCAAAACCTCCCTGAAGGATTCTTTTCGTCCGACCGACGCAAACGCGGCCGAAACCTAACAGGGAAACTATACCACTACAACCGCGTATAGCCCCGCACCCGCACCTGAACCGCCCGCCTGGGCGCGTCTGCGGGAAACGCACGCAGGCGGAACGGCGTTCTAGAAGAAGAGGGCGAGAAACACACAGGCCGCAATACCGACGACAATTGCCGCCACCCCCCGAATGCCGAGATGCGATTCCTCAAGGGCGCTTCGACGCCCATCCTTCGTCGGAGCGCCGTAGCAGCGTGCGTCCATGGCTGCCGCCAGGCGATCTGCACGGCGGAAGAGTGCAACGAAGAGCGCGACGAACACGCGCCCCCATGCGCGCAGCGTCTCGACAACGCCCGACCCCGAGAAACGGGCACATCGCGACCACTGCGCATCGTGAACCTGGCACAGCTCCTCAGCCGTCACGGGAATGAAGCAAAGCGCGATTGAGAGGGCGCACGCAGCATCGTCAACGGGAATCGGCGTGCGTTTGAGGGGAGCCATGAACCTCGATGCCGCGCTCATCATCTCCGTCGAAGTCGTCGTGAAGCTCACGAGCAGACTAGCGTAAACCAGAATCACGACGCGGATCGCGTTAAAGGCCCCCTTGGCGAAGCCAGCGGGAACGAAGCCGAATGACCCCGCAACGGCAATGGGGTCAAATCCCGCAAACGGGGCAGCCATGGACACCTCGGCGTCTGTAAGGTATATCGGCGACGAAACATCCCAGGTGAAGGAGCAGAACGCAATGGCAACGGCAACCAAGACGTACGTCGGCGCCGCAAGCACAAAGACGCTTCTGAAGGGGACGCGGCTTATCGCGTGAGCAAGCGCGTACAGCACCGCAGCAATCGCGAGCCCCGTCCAGGTCTCAAGGAGAAACAGGGTGATCGAGTACGCGAGGAGCAGCGCGATCTTTATGCGCGGATCAGCCTGGTGGAAAGGCGATGTCCCGAAATGATATGTCTTCACAGCTAAATGCACGCAAGCAGTATACCGACCAAAGCGCGCAGGACAGCGTTAAGTCGGCCCAAATGCAAAAAGAGAGCCGAGGCAATGCCTCGACTCTCTCGTACATCCCATAGGGGAAAGGCTACTCGGCCTTCTCCTCGGTTGCGGCTTCCTCGGCAGGAGCAGCTTCCTCGGCTGCAGCTTCCTCGGCGGGAGCAGCCTCTTCGGCAACTTCCTCGGCCTTGGCTTCCTCAGCCTTGGCCTCCTCAGCAGCCTCGACCTTCTTCGGAGCAACCTTCTTGGCAGCCGGCTTCTCCTCAGTCTTGGACTTCTTGGAAACAGGCTCAGTGCACAGCTCCATGATGACCATGGGAGCATTGTCGCCCTTGCGAAAGCCCAGCTTCATAATGCGGGTGTAGCCGCCCTGGCGATCGGCGAACAGGCCCTGCTCAACCTTCTCGAAGATCTCGCGAACGAGCTCTTTGTCGTTGCCAAGAGCTGCGATAGCGAGACGACGGGAATGCAGGTCGCCCTTCTTCGCCCAGGTGATGATTTTGTCGACGTCAGGACGGATCTCCTTGGCGCGCGACTCGACCGTCTTGATGCGGTCGTTCAGGAAAAGGGCTTTGACAAGGCTGCGCTTCATAGCCTTAGTGTGGCTCCAGTCGGTGCCGAGCTTGCGCCCCTTCTTGTTGTGTCTCATGATCTCGGTCTCCTATTGCTTCAAATTGAGGTCCATGGAAATGAGTTTGTCCTTCACTTCCTCGATGGACTTCGCACCAAAGTTCCTGATGTTCAGCAGGTCGTTCTCGGAGAACTCGACGAGCTGACGGACGGAATGAATGCCAGCGCGCTTCAGGCAGTTGTAGGAGCGGACGGAAAGGTCCAGGTCCTCGATCTGCTTGTCGAGCTCGGCATTGGACTCCTGACCCTCGGGCGCGAAGATGGAGGGAGCTTCCTCCCCTTCTTCCTCGTCGGCATTCGAAAGGCTCAGGAACGCGCCCATGTACTGGTTCACGATGTTCGCAGCACGGCACACGGCCTCAGTCGGGGCGATGCTACCGTCGGTCTCGACTTCGAGGACGAGCTTGTCGTAGTCGGTACGCTGACCAACGCGCGTATCGGACACGTTCAGCGTGCAGCGGCGAACCGGCGAGAACAGCGAGTCGACATGGATGACCCCGATGGGGTCCTCCGTGCGCTTGTTGCGCTCGGCGGAGACATAGCCGCGGCCGACGCCGATGCGAATCGTCATGTCGAGCGTGCCGCCGTCGGCGACCGTCGCGATGACGTGCTCGGGGTTCACGAGCGTGAACTCGGTCGGAACGTCGAGGTCGGCGCCGGTAACCGTGCACGGACCCTCGGCGAGCACGTGAGCGGTCGCCTCGGTGACGTCATCGTTCAGAGCCGAGAAAACAAGGCCCTTCACGTTCAGCACGATGTCGGTGATGTCCTCGATAACGCCCTCAGCCGTGGTGAACTCATGCTGCACGCCCTCGATCTGGATGGCGGTCGCTTTCGCGCCGTCAAGAGAGGAGAGCAGCACGCGACGCAGGCTGTTGCCAAGAGTATGGCCGTAACCGCGCTCGAGAGGCTCGACAATGTAGCGAGCCACCGTGTCGTTGACTTCTTCCGTTGTTACAGTAGGCCTCATGAACTCTGTCATGTTTTAAAAGCCTCCTTACTATGCTGCGATTACTTCGAGTAAAGTTCGACAATAAGCTGTTCGTTAATGTCCAAATCGATTTGATCGCGCTGCGGAAGGGCCAACACGTTGCCCTGGAGTTTCTCGATGTCAACCTCGAGCCAAGCAGGAACCTCGAAACGAGCGTTGGAAACGAGAGCGCTCTTGATGACGAGGAGCTCCTTGGATTTCGGAGCCACGGAGACGACGTCGCCGGCCTTCACGCGGTAGGAAGGAACGTCGACACGACGGCCGTTGACCATGATGTGGCCGTGGGTGACGATCTGACGAGCTTCCTTGCGGGTGCGGGCGAAGCCGAGACGGAAGATGACGCTGTCGAGGCGGGACTCGAGGATGCGCATCAGGTTCTCGCCGGTGATGCCCGGCATGGCCTTCGCCTTCTCGAAGTAGCCATGGAACTGCTTCTCGAGAACGCCGTAGATGAACTTCACCTTCTGCTTCTCGCGCAGCTGCATGCCGTACTCGGATTCCTTGCGGCGACGCTTGGGCTCGCGCTTGGAGGTTTTAGAGCTGCTGTACCCCAGCACAACGGGATCAAGGCCCAGCTGGCGGCAGCGCTTAAGAACCGGAGTTCTGTTAATTGCCATGGTTATATGATCCTTTCAACTACACGCGACGACGCTTGCACGGACGGCAACCGTTGTGCGGGATGGGGGTGCAATCCTGGATGCTCGCGATTTCGAGGCCAGCTGCCTGCAGAGAGCGGATTGCGGTCTCGCGACCGGAACCGGGGCCCTTCACGTAAACGGCAACCTTCTTGAGGCCGTGCTCCATCGCGGTCTTGGCAGCAGCTTCCGCAGCCATCTGCGCCGCGAACGGCGTGGACTTGCGGGAACCCTTGAAGCCGACGGTGCCGGCGGACTGCCAGGAGATCACATTGCCCTGAGGATCGGTGATGCTCACAATGGTGTTGTTGAACGTGGATTTGATATGTGCGGCGCCAACGGCAATGTTCTTGCGCTCGGAGCGCTTGATGCGCGCACGCACTTGTTTCTTAGCTGCCACTTATCTGCTCCCTTACTTCTTCTTGCCGCCGATTTGCTTACGCGGGCCCTTGCGGGTGCGTGCATTGGTGTGGGTACGCTGACCGCGAACGGGCAGACCCTTGCGGTGACGAAGGCCACGGTAGCAGCCGATTTCCATGAGGCGCTTCACGTTCTGGGAAACTTCGCGGTGCAGGTCGCCCTCAACCGTAAGGTTCTCCTGGATGTAATCGCGGAGCTTGCCGAGATCCTCTTCGGAGAGGTCCTTCACGCGGACGTCCGGGTTCACACCGGTTTCCGCAAGGATCTTCTTGGAGGTCGTGAGGCCAATGCCGTAGATGTAGGTCAAGCCGACTTCAATGCGCTTATCGCGAGGAAGGTCGACACCAACGAGACGTGCCATAGGTTAATTCCCCTTCTTTCTTCCTAGCCCTGACGCTGCTTATGACGAGGGTTCTCGCAAATCACGAAGACCTTGCCATGGCGTCGGATGATTTTGCACTTGTCGCACATTTTCTTGACCGAAGGACGTACCTTCATTTCTCAATTCCTTTCGGTTATGCGTTCTCTTCTATATACAAACGTCCAGCCGCAGACGTTATTGCCGAGGTTCGGCGAGGAAAACCCGCGGTTCCCCCTACTTGAAGCGGTACGTGATGCGCCCGCGATTCAAGTCGTAGACGGACAACTCTACCGTGACCTTATCGCCAGGGAGGATCTTGATGTAGTGCATACGCATCTTCCCCGAAATGTGGGCCAGGATCTCGTGGCCGTTCTCGAGCTCGACCTTGAACATCGCGTTCGGCAACGCTTCAAGGACCGTGCCCTCAAGCTCGATGACATCTTGTTTCGCCAACTGTGCTCTCCTCTTAATGTGGACTTAAGACAGCAGCACGAGATGATATCAAACATATGAAGTTGGGTGAGAGATTTGAGCGTAAAAGCACACAAAACCAACAAACCTGTGGTTTTCGAAATACCTGCTTGCCAGGCCCGCGGTCATGCCGCGCGATTGTCGCTCCGCTTTATCCGGAGTGGAATCGCCAGGTATTCGCGCTTTCAAGAAGCGCAGCCGCCTTGTCGGCTTTTTCGACTGATGCCAGCTTGTTCCAACGGCCCCAGTCGATGCTGCTTTGCTGCATCCAAGATGGCTGGGGTACCAGGATTCGAACCTAGATAGCTGGTACCAAAAACCAGAGTCCTGCCATTGGACGATACCCCAGTCTGGATTGGTGCAGACCCAAAGCAGGTCTTACGCATTTGGAATGGTGGGCCGTCGGGGATTCGAACCCCGGGCCTTGGGATTAAAAGTCCCCTGCTCTGCCAACTGAGCTAACGGCCCTCTTATCCAATAGCGCAACTGTATATGCTAGCGATGCATCGATGCCGCGTCAAGGAAAAAGTTCGCGAATTCGCAGCAAGGGAATGCCACGCAAGCCGGTTTTATCTACGCGTTTTCGCGGAAGATGACCTCGCCGGTGTTGGGGTCCATCGACTCGAGGATTGCGAGCGACTCCAGGTGATAGCCCTCCTCGCGCAGCTTGTCGCCTCCGTGCTGGAAGCCCTTCTCCACCGCGATGCCGATGCCCTCGACCGTGGCGCCCGACTCCTCCACCAACTCGATAAGGCCGTTCAGAGCACAGCCGTTGGCCAGGAAATCGTCGATGATGAGCACGTGGTCTTCAGGACTTAGGAACTTCTTCGAAACGATGACGTCGAAGATGCGGCCGTGGGTGAACGACTGGATCTTGGTGGAGTACATCTCGCCGTCGAGGTTGATGGACTGGGCCTTCTTCGCGAACACGACGGGCACGTTGCCGAAATGGCGCGCGACCAGACATGCGATGCCGATGCCCGACGCCTCGATCGTGAGGATCTTGTTCACGGGCGCATCCGCGAACAGTCGGGCGAACTCCGCGCCCATCTCGTCGATCAGGTTGACATCGATCTGGTGGTTGAGGAAGCTATCGACCTTCAGCACGCCTTCCGACTTGACGACGCCATCACGCTTGATGCGTTCTTCCAAAAGCTTCATTCCGTGCCCTTTCGTGCGCTTCCGAACCAATGAATCATGCTCGAACAGTGTAGCAGAATTAGAACACGATGCCCGCAGCAGAGACAATCGCTCCTGCCACAATGCCGACGACAAGGAGTATCGCCACGATGATGAGGCTTTGCTTCGGACGGCGGTTCGCTCGGAAGAGGACAAGCAGGCCGACGCCCGCCGAGACGAGCAGGCCCGCGAACATGGCCCCCGCGCCGAGCACGCCTTCCACATACAGGTCGGCAATAACGACGCTCGCTGCGCAGTTCGGGATGAGGCCCACGATGGCCGCCACAACGACCGAAAGCGCGCTGTTCGAGCCGAGGATCTGTGCCAGCGCGTCCTCGCCTACCGTTTCGAGCACCACGTTCAAAAGCAGCGTGACGATGAAAATGAAGACTGTGACCTGGGCAGTGTGCTTGAGCGCGCTCTTCACGATGGAAGCGCCCGCATGGTCGTGATGGTGTTCCTCGTCCTTTTCCGCCTCGTAGGCAAGCTCGGGATTCTCCTCGCAGGCGTGACATTCGCCGTTGCAGTGGCAGTGATCGCGCTGGCAGAGCTCGTGGATGCGCAGGTGCTCTTCAGGACGATGGAGCAAGCGGAGCACGCCGTCGAGCGCAAGGCCCGCGACAATGCCCACGACTACCTTCGCACCCAGGATAGCGCCCATGGTGGAAAGGGGCACCTGAGCCGCGAGGAAGATGGGGATCATCTCGTCGGATGTGGACAGAAGCACAGCGATGAGCGTGCCGACCGTAATGACGCGGCCCGCGTAAAGCGTCGACGCCGCCGCCGAAAAGCCGCATTGGGGCACGACGCCGAGCACCGCGCCAATGACGGGGCCCGCCTTCCCCGCGCGTTTGATGGCGTTTTGCGCCTTGTCGCCCGCCTTGTGCTCGAGCCATTCCATAGCCAGATAGGTTACGAACAAAAACGGGATGAGGTAAAGTGTGTCTTCAATTGAGTGTTCGAGGACATGCCCCGCGATATGCATGATTTCTTCCATAGCGAGGTATTCTAACGCAGCGGCATTCGCGCAGGCGGCAACGTGGGCGCAGTTTCGCCAAGCGACACGAAAAACAGAAGGAGCAAACACGGCCATGATCGGAACCATCGTCAACACCGCGGCCATCGTCGTAGGAAGTGCCATCGGAAGCCTCGCGAAACGCGGGCTTGGTGAGAAGTACCAGGACATCCTGTTCTGTGCGATGGGTCTTGCGGCGACGGGCCTGGGTCTTCATTCCGTTGTCGAGGGCATGAGCGGAAGCGTCTATCCCGTGCTGTTCATCGCGAGCCTCGCCATCGGCGGCGTCGCGGGCACGGCGATCGACATCGAGGGACGCTTCGACCGCCTGACCGAGCGCCTGTCGAAGCCTAAGGCGGGCGAAGGCGGCGGAACAAACCTCTCACGTGGTCTTTCGACCGGCATCGTGCTGTTCTGCTTCGGCACGCTTTCCATCTTGGGGCCGATCAATAGCGCGCTTTACGGCGACGAGACGTTTCTGCTCACCAACGCGACACTCGACTTCGTGACTTCAATGGTGCTCGCATCGTCGTTCGGCATCGGCATGGCGTTCGCGGGCGTGGTGCTCTTTTGCTGGCAGGGTTCGATCTTCCTTTTGGCGCAGTGGCTCGAACCGCTTATGACCGCGAACCTGATGTGCGAGATCACCATCGTCGGCGGTTTTCTGATTCTCGCATCGGGCCTATCCATCTTGAAGATCAAGGAGATTTCGGTCATGAATCTCCTGCCCGCGCTCTTGGTGCCGCCCGTCTGGTTTGCCATCCTGCCGCTTTTGCCCCTTGGGTGAGCTATCTTTGACATCGAGCATAAGTCGCTCGTGCCTCGCGGGAGGTGTCTTAAGCGCCTCATTCCCCTTTGCCGGACGCGATTTCCCCAATTGTTTTTTCCAGCTTACGCTTGTAAACAGAATCGGCGGCATAAAGCACTGAGCAGGGGTTATGCACCGTCATAAAATCCTTTGCAACCAAGGTCACTGCGGGCGCATTTGAATATTTGCAGAAAAGCGCATCGTGCCCGACGCAAATTCCCATCAGGATATTCAGATCCGTCTTTGCATCGTTGAGCAGCAAAGCCTGCATGATCGGATTGCAGATAACGCAATCCTCGGCCAATGAAGGCGCGCCAATGTTCAGGTCGGCTTTCATGTTGCTTTCCAACTTGCAGCCAACTACCTGCACTTCAAACCCGGCCTTCCTGAGAAGCTCTGTCAGGATACGCGTTTCCCTCAACATGGCCGTGCAGGTTGCTATGCCAACAAGAGACGCCCCCATGCAGGACGCAAACTTGATCGTGTCCTGAACGCGTGTCGAATTAACCGTTTCAGCGCTGACTATCGCAGCGGATTCCATTATGAGATGGTTCTCGGGCTCGTTGTAGAGACGCAGCGCCTCGTCATGCATTTCTTTGGTAATTGATGTTTGAACGCAGAAATCAGGCGCCGTCTTGTCCAGGTGTTCGCAAGCTACAACCCGGCAACTCTCGCAAGCAATATCGCTCATCGTCCTCAACGCCTTTCGATTCCGCATTGCACTCAATTCCGCAAGGGAGCGAAGATGCCCCGTCTCGCGTCGTTACACTCAGCCACAAAATAACACCCGGCAAGAGGAAAGGCAATTCTTGACAATCGCTCCGACCAGGGCACCCTGCGCAAGGGGGAAGTGCGAAGCGCCACGCTCGCCCCAAAGACAGCGAGGGCCCGCCTGGCGAGTTCAGGTGGCGCGAAAGGTTGAGGACGCGTACTTCGGTACGCGACGAAACCTTGGAGCGTCAGCTGAACCGCCAGACGGGCCCGCAGCGTCGAGCTGTTGCGATGATCGTCAGATCATCGCAACCCTATTACATCATGCCCATGCCGCCACCCTGGCCTGCTGCGGCGAGAGCGGAGAGGTCGGGACCGTCCTTGGGGATCTCGTTGATCGTGGCCTCGGTGATGAGGATGAGGCCGGCGACGGAAGCTGCGGACTGCAGTGCCGTGCGGGTAACCTTGACCGGGTCGTTCACGCCCATCTCGATCATGTTGCCGTACTCGCCGGTTGCGCAGTTCAAGCCTTCACCGGTGGGCAGACCCTTGATCTTCTCGACCACAACGGAGCCTTCGAAGCCGGCGTTCTGAGCGATCGCGCGAATCGGTGCCTCGAGGGCCTTGCGGATGATATCGATACCGACGAGCTCATCCTTATCGGTGGTCTCGATCTTGTCGAGCTCGGAGACAACGTCGAGCAGAGCGACGCCGCCGCCAGGAACGATGCCCTCTTCGACAGCTGCGCGCGTTGCCTGCAGCGCGTCCTCGATGCGGGACTTCTTCTCCTTGAGCTCGGACTCGGTTGCAGCACCGACCTTGAGCACTGCCACGCCGCCGGAGAGCTTGGCGAGGCGCTCCTGGAGCTTCTCGCGGTCGAAGTCGGACTCGGTGCGATCGAGCTCGGCCTTGATCTGGGCGATGCGGTCCTCAATATCCTTCTTATCGCCCGCGCCGTCGACGATGAGCGAGTTCTCCTTGGTGACCTTGACGGTCTTCGCAGTGCCGAGCATGTCGATGGTGACGTCGGAAAGCGTCATACCGAGATCCTTGGAGACGACGGTCGCGCCGGTGACGGCGGCCATGTCCTCGAGGATGCGCTTGCGGCGATCGCCGAAGCCGGGGGCCTTGATGGCAACGCAGTTGAAGGTGCCGCGCAGCTTGTTGAGCAGGATGGTGGCAAGCGCTTCGCCCTCGACGTCCTCAGCGACGAGGAACAGCGGGCGGCCGGTCTTGATAATCGACTCGAGCAGCGAGACCATATCCTGGATGTTGGTGACCTTCTGGTCGGTGAGCAGGATGAACGGGTCCTTCAGGTTCGCTTCCATCTTCTCGGTGTCGGTCGCCATGTACGGAGAGATGTAGCCGCGATCATACTGCATGCCCTCGACGATGTTCACGTCCATGCCGAACGTCTGGGAATCCTCGACGGAGATGGCGCCGTCCTTGCCGACAGCTTCCATAGCCTCGGCAATCTTCTCGCCGATCTCGGGGTCGCCCGCGGAGATGGTGCCGACGTTGGCAATCTGCTCTTTGGTGTCGATGGTCTGGGCGTTCGCCTTGATGGCCTCGACGACAGCGTTGGTCGCCTTCTGGATGCCGCGGCGGATGCCGAGCGCGTCAGCGCCAGCGGTGACGTTGCGCAGACCCTCGTTGACGATGACATCGGCGAGCAGGGTTGCAGTCGTGGTGCCGTCGCCCGCGTCGTCGTTGGTCTTCACAGCAGCCTCGCGGATGAGCTGGGCGCCCATGTTCTCGACGGGATCTTCCAGCTCGACTTCCTTCGCAACGGTGACACCGTCGTTGGTGACGACCGGCGCGCCGTAGGACTTCTCGAGGGCGACGTAGCGGCCCTTGGGGCCAAGCGTGACCTTCACGGCATCGGCGAGCTTGGAAACGCCGGCCGCGAGAGCGGAGCGGGCGTCAGATTCGAACTTGATATCCTTAGCCATTTTTAGGCTTCCTTTCCTTGAAAGAACTCAGCAACGTAAAGGACGGGCTTTGGGGTAGATCCTGAAAGCGGAATCGCAGTACGCTCGTGCCGTATGGCCTTGTGACCAGGCAAGAAAACGACGCGGTGCGATTTCGGGACAACCGCGGAAAGCCGTCGGGAGAGCTATTCGAAGACCGCGTAGATGTCCTCGGAGCGAAGAATCATGACCTCTTCGCCGTTGACCTTGACTTCGGTTCCACCGTACTTGCCATAGAGCACGCGGTCGCCTTCCTTCACGGGCACCGGAACGAGGTTGCCGTCCTTGTCGAGCTTGCCCTCGCCCACCTTGAGGACGACGCCCGTCTGGGGCTTCTCCTTTGCGTCATGCGCGAGGATGAGGCCACCTGCGGTGGTTTCCTCTGCTTCGTCCTGCTTCACGATGACGCGATCGCCGAGCGGCTTCAGGTTCATCATTGCTTGCCTTCCTCTCATTAACCTTGAATCGATGGTTGTTAATACCGAGCTTTCGAGTGCTAGCACTCGTCGAACGTGAGTGCTAACAACAGTGGGTTACTATAGCATCTGGGAAGGCGAATGCAAGCATTTTGCAGAAAACTTGAGCGATGGGGACTTAGGTTTTATCGAATCGCCACACTGCGTTCATATTTCAGTTCGCACGCGGGGAAACGAGACCGCTCTCATAGGCGCACACCACGAGCTGCGCCCGGTCGTGCGCATCGAGCTTTCCCATGATGCGGGCGACGTGCGTTTTCACCGTTGCAGGAGAAATTATTAATTCGCCTGCGATTTCCTCATTGGTAAGCCCCCGCGCGATGAGCATGAGAATCTCTCGCTCGCGGTCGGTGAGCGACCTTATGGTCTCCCGTGCGCGCGAGCCCTTCGACATGCCCGCGCGAGGGCGCGACGCCACGAACGTCTCCACCAAGCGTCGCATGACCGAGGGCTGGATGAGGGCATCGCCGCGTGCGACGATGTGGATGGCCTCGACGATGTCGTCGGGCTCGGCGTCTTTCAGCAAAAAGCCACTCGCCCCCGCAGCGAGCGCGTCGTAGACGTACTCGTCGATGTCAAACGTGGTGAGAACGAGGACATGCGTGCCCGAGAGCAGCGGGTTCGATGTGATGTCGCGCGTGGCGTCGATGCCGTTTCGCACCGGCATGCGGATGTCCATGAGCACCACGTCGGGGCGGATCTTCTGAGCGAGGTAGACCGCCTCTTCGCCGTTGCGCGCCTCACCTTCGACCGACAACCCGTCGTAGGAGCTGAGAATCATGCGGAATCCGCTTCTCACGAGATCCTGGTCATCTGCAATGAGGATGCGCAGCGTTTCCCTCGATGGAGCCCGGTCGCTTGTCTCACGGGCTCCGCCGGCATCGCATTCCCCGAAGCCGGAAACCGCAGGAAAGCTCGCCGCCTTCTGCCTATCTTCGCTCATGGAACCCCCTTTCCCCGCGCGCAGCGCCAAAACCGGAGGACTCGTCGCCGACGGGGATGGACGCGCGAACGCGAAAGCCGCCGCCGGGAAGAGGGCCCGCGTCGAGGGTGCCGCCGAGCAGCTTCGCGCGTTCCCTCATGCCGTCGATGCCGTGTCCGCCCGTCGGGGACGCCCCGTCCGCAGCGCCCGACGAGCCGTCGCCATCGTCTTGCACAGTGAGCAGCGCCCTCGCACCGTCGCTTTCGAGGACGATCGACGCATTTTTTGCATGGGCATGGCGGACGATGTTGGTCGTAGCCTCGCGAGCGATGCCGAACAGCGCGATGTCGATGAACGCCGGCGTCGCTTCCCTATCGTAGCCAGACACATCGAGCGTCGTTGTAACCCCCGCTTCTTGAAGGTAGTCCGCCAAATCCATAAGACGCGCCGTGCCCTCAGTCGGTGTGGTCTCGGCGGAGGAATCTCCCGTCTTGAGCACGCCGATCATCGCGCGAATCTCCTCGAGCGCCTCTTTCGCCGTCTCGTGCGCGAGCGACACCGCCTCCCTTGCGGCGGCGGGATCGCGGTCGATCAGGCGCTCGACTGCTGCAGTCTGGATGCTGACCGCCGAAAGTGAATGGGCCGTGATGTCGTGGACCTCGCGAGCGATGCGGACGCGTTCCTCCTCGACGCGACGAGCCGCCACCTCCTCGCGCGTGCGCTCGGCCTCTTCGGCGCGCTGCTCAGTGGCCCGCACGGAATCGCGATGGGCGCATACGGCAAGCCCGCCGAGCGCCGAGACGACCATGAGCACGAGGTTTTGCACGTATACCCAGAACCACAGCGCAGCCGAGGTTCCGCCGTACGTCGCCGCCGCAAGCCCCAAGGCGCTCGCGGCGCAGGCAACGCCCATCTCGATGCGCGAGCATTCCACAACAATGGTGAACAGAGCAACCATCGGCCCAAAGACGGCGAGCATAGACCCATGGAAAGAGTTTTGCAATCCGACGAACGCCACGAGCGTGAACACGAAGACAAGCCAAGGGGATTTCCTGCGCGCCACGAGGGGAAACGTCGTGAGAGCAAGCGCGATGAAAGACGATGTGGCGGGAATGACGGCCTCGATGCCGAGCATGCGGCGCAAAGCCTCGTCGGGAAGGATGAGGCTTGCAGAGACCATCAACTGCACGGCACCGAAAGCAAAGGCGGCAAGCGCCACCGCGACGTCGACCGCCCAATCGCGCGGGCCCATTTCCCGATTATGTACAAGCACGCTGTCCATGCCCCCATTATGCGCAAACCCCGCACGACGCGCCATACGCCATACGGGGTATCCGAACAAAACCAGAGTTGGAATAACGGTGCGAAATGAACAACCCCGAAAAACTGTGAAGGGGTCGCATCCGACCGCGTTTCGACCCGTAGCGCGCTAGGCCTGCTCAGCGAATAAGGCACGCCGGGATATTGGGAAGCGCGGCGAGAATCCCGCCCGATGATAAGCGCGGTGAACCCGCTACGCGTTGGCGGTAGCGGCCTCTTTCGCCTTCGCAGCCTTCTCGGCTGCCTCCTCGGCGCGCACTTTGGCGATTTCGTCGAGCGCTTCCTGCGGGGTGTACTGGCAGTGGCCGTCACCCATCTTGGTGACGATGATGGAGTCGCCCACAGACACCGTGCCGCCGGTAACGACCTCGAAGAAGATGCCCTCGCGCGGGAAGATGCAGTCGCCCGCCAGGTAGTAGATAGCGCATTTCTTGTGGCACACCTTGCCGATCTGGGAAAGCTCGAGCACAACCTCATCGCCGATCTTCACCTGGGTGCCGAGCGGCAGCGCGAGCAGGTCCATCCCCTCGGTGGTGATGTTCTCGGCGAAGTCGCCCTCCTTCACGTCGAGGCCCATCGCGCGCGCCTTCTCGATGGATTCCCAGGCGAGCAGCGATACCTGGCGATGCCAGTCGCCGGCATGGGCATCGCCCGTCACACCATGGTGCGGGTCGATATGGATTTGCCCACTCTCAACTGGCTTTTTACGCGTGCCCTTGCGCTCGGAGACGTTGACGGAGCGAACGTGGCCGGTGTTTTCCATGATGGTTTCTCCCCTCAGTGCGAAAAAGGCCGCCAGTCCGTGCGAGCGAGCTCGCGGCGAGGACTTGCGGCCTTTACGTAACTTCTAGTAACTGAGTAGGAATAATAGAACGCTTCGCTATTGAACGCAAGAAGGAATAATCGTTTTTCCATCGTTGCACGATTTTCGTTGTGTTTCGCGCCTTTTTGTCACGTTTCATCTCAACACAGGCTGGGAGGTCGCGGACATCTCTGCGGGAGCGCAAGGGATCGCGCGTACGCGGGCGCAGGCGGGCATGCCTGGACGCTCGCTGGAAGGGATACCCCCTTAGCGCAGCTTCGCGCGGCGCTGCTTCCAATCGGGCATAAACGCGTTCATGAGCTGGTGGAACCTTGGACCGTGGCCGCGCTCCAGCAAGTGGCACAGCTCGTGGACCACCACATATTCCAAGCATTCCGGCGGATAAAGCGCCAACCGCACGTTGATGCAGATACGCCCTGTCGCCGGCTGGCAACTGCCCCAGCGGCTCGTCATGTTGCGATACGCGAGCTTGCCCGCCTTCACGCCCATGATGGGCTCCCACGCGGCCACGAACGCGGGCACACATGCGCTTACCGCTTCGCGCCATGCAGCGACTTCTTCGGGAGTCGCCTGGGCCGCACACGCCATGGGTGTTTGCGCGGCTTGCGCCATGCGAGATGCGATCCACGCGCTCTTCGACCTGATGAAAGCCTCGACTTCGGAATCCGAAACCCACGAAGGTGCCGACACGTCGACGTGCGATCCGTCGCGCGCGATCCGCAGGTTTACGTTTTTCACGCGCTTGCGGACGATATGCGCCTCGATTCCGTCTACGACCGCGATTTCGCCCGAGGGCGAAGGAGCGGGGACGCAGGCACGTGCCCCTTTGTTGAAACGTTCGCTATTTCGCACGCGTTTTCCCTGTTCGAGCGCTTGTTTTTCACGTTCGGTCATTTTACGCGTGCGCACGGGCCCCGATTGGTTGGAATACGGCACAATGCAACCTTTAGGCGTCGAGCGCGATCTCGTAGGCGGCGTTTCGGGAAAGCCCGAACTCGGCAGCGATCGCCTTGGCGATTTCTTTGTTGCGCGCTCCTTCGGCCTTGAGCTCGGCGGCCCGGGCACGGGCGACCTTGGCAGCATCGAGCTGCGCTGCGTCCTCTTCGGCAGCGCTCGGCTCATCAATCACGATGGCGATCTCGCCTTTGATGGAACCCTCTTGCGCGCGTCGAGCAAACTCGTCGCGAAGATCGGGCAGCGGGGCGCGCACCACTTCCTCGTGCAGCTTGGTAAGCTCGCGGCACACCGCCGCCTCACGCAAGGGAAACGCCTGGGCCATCGACTCGAGCGCCGATGCCACGCGATTGGGGCTCTCATAGAAGATGAGCGCAGCATCGAGAGTGCGCAGCGCGTCAAGCGCCGCCTTACGCTCGACATCCTTGCGCGGGAAGAAGCCGCCGAAGTAGAAGCGGGGACACGTGCAGCCGCTTGCCACGTACGCCGTGGCACAGGCGGATGCGCCGGGGAGCACCTCGACAGGCGCGCCAGCTTCACGAGCTGCGCGAACAAGCCGAAGCCCTGGATCGGACACGCCCGGCATGCCAGCGTCGCTGCAGTACGCGATCACCTCGCCGGCAAGCACGCGTTCTACAATCGAGGCTGCACGATCGCCGATGAGCGCCTCGTCCAAACGCTCGAGCCTTTTCTCGATGCCGAAGGCGGCAAGCAGCTTCCCCGTCACGCGCGTGTCCTCCGCGCAAACGACGTCTGCCTCCCCGAGCGCCGAAACCGTGCGCTCGGTCATGTCGCCTAAGTTGCCGATGGGTGTCGGGCAGATGATGAGTTTTCCAAGTGTGTTAGCCATGCGCGTTAGTATAGCGCGAGCAAAACCACGGTGCGCAAAAAGGAGCGCACCCAACATGAGAAAAGGACGCCCGCCGCGACGCAAATCGCAACGGGCGCCCTTCGCGCGAGCCTCGGTGGAACTTGGAGCCGAGAGCTGTTACTTCTTGATAGCCTTGAAGGCCTCGGTCTGGGCCTTGATGCCGCGCTCGGCAGCCAGACGCTCGATCGAGGTGGCGCCGAAGAAGCCGTCGATGCCGGGCACGTGCTCGATGACGTACGCCGCGTCCTTCGGCTCGGAAATCGGGCCGCCGTGGCAGATGACGAGCGCGTCGGGGTTGATGTCCTTCACGACCTTCACGATGCCGGTGATGATCTCCACGCAGTCGTCGAGCGTGCGCGCGGTCTCGGCGCCGATCGTGCCGCCGGTGGTGAGGCCCATGTGCGCGACGATGATGTCTGCGCCGGCCTTGGTCATCGCAGCCGCCTGCTCCTCGTCGAAGACGTACGGGCAGGTGAGCATGTCGAGCTTGTGAGCCTCGGCGATCATGTCGACCTCAAGGCCGTAGCCCATGCCGGTCTCCTCAAGGTTCTTGCGGAACACGCCGTCGATAAGGCCCACGGTCGGGAAGTTCTGCACGC
>OIXV01000022.1_pt1 | contig 142124 bp, 116 predicted proteins | sample 1587771 | NCBI WGS metagenome assembly OIXV01 (sample SAMEA3888893, study PRJEB22519) | human gut metagenome | biome: human gut; feature: human-associated habitat; material: faeces | place: Denmark | collected 2010
AGAAGGTGAAGGCCGACAAGGGCTCCACCTTCCTGTCGCTGCAGGAGCAGCAGGACATGATGAACGAGTGGGGCATGAAGGAGTCCGAGACCGAGGCCGCCGACGATGACGCCGCCGCGACGCCGAAGATGTCCGGCCGCCAGAAGTGGTCGCTCATCGTGTTCGCGCTCACCTTCGTCATCATGATCGTCTCGTTCATTCCCTGGGCCGACCTCGGCGTCACCATCTTCGATGCCGGCGCCACCACCCAGGAAGTGACGACCACCGTGACCGGCGAGGAGCTTGTGAGCGCCTACGACGAGGCGAACGGCACCACGACGACGCTTGCCGCTCCGGTTGAGGCCACCTCCGTTGCCGAGGAGGAGGTCACCCCGGCCTGGTCGAGCTTCCTGACCGGCGTGCCGCTGGGTAGCTGGTACTTCGACGAGGCCTCCACGTGGTTCCTGCTCATGGCGCTTATCATCGGCGTCATCGGCGGCGTGTCGGAGAGCCGCTTCGTGAAGGCGTTCATCAACGGCGCCGCTGACATGATGTCGGTCGTGCTCATCATCGCGCTGGCCCGCTCCATCACCGTGCTCATGGCCAAGACGGGCCTTGACATGTGGATCCTGAACAACGCCGCCGCGGCGCTGACGGGCATGTCGGCGATCATCTTCGCGCCGCTGTCGTTCCTGCTCTACATCGTCCTGTCCTTCCTGATCCCGTCCTCCTCCGGCATGGCCACCGTGTCCATGCCCATCATGGGCGGTCTGGCCAGCCAGCTGAACTTCTCGGTCGAGACCATGGTCATGATCTACTCCGCCGGCAACGGCCTTGTGAACCTGTTCACGCCGACCTCCGGCGCCATCATGGGCGGTTTGGCCCTCGCCAAGGTGGAGTACTCCACGTGGCTCAAGTTCGGCGCCAAGCTGTTCGTGGTCCTCGGCGTGGTCTGCATCGTGATCCTCACGGCGGCCATGGTGATCCTGTCGTAGCATCCAGGGCAAGCGCGCGAACTTGTGCACTTGCACAGTTCTGACCTGCGGAACCGTTAGCGGGAGCGCCCGGGCACAGTGCTCGGGCGCTCCTGTTTTTCTCGGGTCGTTCATGCTATTATGGCCGCTTATAGGCGCGATTGGGTACGGCACAGCCCGCGCGCGTGGTAACGCCGACGTACTGAAGACGTACAGAAGAGGAAGTTAGACCAATGGAAATTCGCGAATCCCTCGAAGCGATCATCGACGCCGCGATCGACGCGGCCCGTGCCGACGGCTCACTTGAGCTGGCGGAGGCCCCGCAGGCAGCTCTTGAGCGACCCCGCGACGAGGCCAACGGCAACTGGGCGAGCACCGTCGCCATGCGCACCGCGAAGCTCGCTCACAAGAACCCCCGCGAGATCGCCCAGATCATCGTGGATCACATTCCCGCAAACGACATGATCGCCTCCGTGGAGATCGCCGGCCCCGGCTTCATCAACATCCGCCTGTCCGATGCCGTGCTGCAGGGCGTGGTGCGCGAGGTGCGCGAGGAGGGCGACAACTTCGGTCGCGGCACCATTCCCGAGGGTGAGCGCTACGTGAACCTCGAGTACGTGTCCGCCAACCCCACCGGCCCCTTCCACGTGGGCCATGGCCGTTGGGCGTCCTTGGGTGATGCCATGGCGCGCGTCATGCGCCACGGCGGCTACGACGTGTACGAGGAGTACTACATCAACGACCACGGCAACCAGATGGATGTGTTTGGCAACTCCGTGAACGTGCGTTACCAGCAGCTGCTCGGCCGCGATGTTGAGATGCCCGAGGCGTGCTACGGCGGAGCCTACGTGAAGGACATCGCCCAGGACATCATCGACCAGGACGGCGACAAGTGGCTGAACGTCTCCGATGAGGAGCGCGTCGAGGCCTTCCGCGAGATGGCCTACGACATGACGCTCAAGAACCAGCGCGAGGTGCTGGCCAACTTCGGCACCACCTTCGACAAGTGGTTCTCCGAGCGCTCGCTGTACGTGGAGGACGAGAACGGCGAGAGCGCCGTGTCCCGCTCCCTGGACGCCATGCGCGAGAAGGGCTACCTCTACGAGAAGGACGGCGCCCTTTGGTTCCGCTCGACGGATCTGGGCGACGACAAGGATCGCGTGCTCATCAAGGGCGACGGCGAGGCCACCTACTTCATGAGCGACGTGGCCTACCACTACGACAAGATGATGCGCGGCTTCGACCACCTTATCGATCTGTGGGGCGCCGACCACCACGGCTACATCAAGCGCTGCGAGTGCATGCTCGAGGCTTGGGGCTGGCCCGGGGCGCTCGAGGTGCAGCTGGGGCAGCTCGTGAACCTGTTCCGCGATGGCAAGGCCGTGCGCATGTCCAAGCGCACCGGCGAGATGGTCACCTTCGAGGAGCTCATCGACGAGGTGGGCGTGGATGCCACCCGCTACCTCATGCTCTCCCGCTCGGCTGACCAGCCCATCGACTTCGATATCGAGGTGGCGAAGAAGAAGGACGCCTCCAACCCGGTGTACTACGTGCAGTACGCCCACGCGCGCATCTGCTCCATCCTGCGCAAGGCGGCCGATGAGGCCGACGCCGCCGCCGTCGAGGCGGGGGAGATGACGATGGGCGAGCTCGCCGAGAAGATCATTCCCGAGGATTGCGACCTGACGCCGCTCACCCATCCCTCCGAGCTGGCGCTCATGCGCAAGATGGCCGACTTCGGCAACCTCATCGCCCTGGCGGCCCGCGACCGCGCGCCGTTCCGCCTGACCCACTACGCGCAGGACCTGGCGTCGCTGTTCCACCAGTTCTACACCAACTGCCACGTGCTCACCGACGACGCCGACGTGCAGACGGCGCGTTTGGCCCTGTGCGACGCCACCCGCATCGTGCTGGCCTTGAGCCTGAACCTGCTGGGCGTGTCGGCTCCGGTGAAGATGTAGCCATCGGATTTTGTGCTTTCACCCATTTGAAATAATTTGAGTAATTGACTATCGGGAAGAACGGCCGTAATATCCTTCCCGTCGAACAACTACATAGCATCTTCAGGGCAGGGTGAGATTCCCGACCGGCGGTAAAGTCCGCGAGCCTTAGGGCTGACTCGGTGAAATTCCGAGACCGACAGTACAGTCTGGATGGAAGAAGATCTTCAGCGTGCGCGCGTATGCTCAAGGGCCCTGGAACTTCGTGTTTCAGGGCCCTTTGCAATGCGGGCGCCCCCCTGTCCTGAGGTGTCTTTGTGAAAGGAGGCATGATGGACGGAGGGCGCAGCGTCCCCGATGGGGCGCGAGGGGGCGTGCGATCGTCGGAAGTGGGTGCGCAATCAGCGGATGCCGACGGCTCGCTGCCCGCTGAGGCTGATGAGCGCTTCATGGCCCGAGCCGTTGAGCTGGCCCGGCGCGGAGCGGGATGGACGAGCCCCAACCCCCTTGTCGGCGCCGTCATTGTGCGAGACGGCCGTATCATCGGCGAGGGCTGGCACCACCGTTTCGGCGGCCCCCATGCCGAGCGGGAGGCGCTTGCGGCTTGCAGCGAGTCGCCGGCCGGTGCCACGGCCTATGTCACCTTGGAGCCCTGCTGCCATACGGGCAAGACGCCGCCGTGCACCGAGGCGCTTATCGAGGCCGGCATTGCGCGCGTGGTCGTGGGCGTGCTCGATCCCAACCCTCTTGTGGCGGGCAGGGGCAACGAGGCTCTGCGGCGGGCCGGCATCGAAGTGGCCGTGGGGGTCTTGGAGCCATCGTGCCGCGCTGTCAACGAACCGTTCCTGCACGCCATGGAGCAGCGCCGTCCCCTGGTGATAGCCAAATACGCCATGACCTTGGACGGGAAGGTGGCCACGCGGGAGGGGCTTTCTCGCTGGGTGACCGGAGAGGCGGCGCGTCGCCGCGTTCATGAGGACCGCCACCGCCATGCCGGGGTCATGGTGGGCATCGGCACGGCGCTCGCCGACGATCCTCTGCTGACGTGCCGCCTCGATGGACGCGAGGTCTCCCAGCCGGCGCGCGTCGTGGTCGATGCCGCCGCGCGCCTTCCCCTGGAATCCCAACTGGTTCGCACGGCAAGCGAGGCGCCCGTGATAGTGGCCGTGGCCGAGGGCGCGCTGCTGGCTCGCCGCAACGCTCTGGCCGAGCGCGGATGCGCGGTGGTTGCGGTGCCTGCGAGAGAAGGTCGCGTTGACCCTCGCATTCTCATGGAGCTGCTCTGGCAGCGCTTCTCTCTGGACTCCCTGATCGTGGAAGGGGGGCCGACGCTTCTCGGCAGCCTTTTCGACGAAGGTTTGGTCGATCGCGTCCAAGCCTACATTGCGCCCAAGATTTTCGGCGGCTTAGAAGCTTTGGGCCCCGTGGCGGGGCGCGGGGTGGGGGATCCGGCGGATGCGCCCGTCCTTTCCGAGGTGTCCCTGCAGATGATGGGAGGCGACGTGCTGCTGGAAGGGAGGCTTCAGCCATGTTCACCGGTATCGTAGAGGAAGTGGGACGCGTGCGTTTCCTGCGCGGCGGCTCCAAAGACGGCGTGCTACGCATTGCCGCCAAGCGGGTTTTGGGCGATGTGCGACTGGGCGACTCTATCGCAGTCAATGGTGTGTGTCTGACGGTGACGGACTTCGACGGCGGCTCTTTCACGGCAGATGTCATGCCCGAGACCCTGCGGCGATCGAATCTGGGAATGCTCCGCGCGGGGAGCCCCGTCAATCTGGAGCGCGCTCTGGTGGCCGACGGGCGCTTCGGGGGCCATATCGTATCGGGCCATATCGACGGTATGGGCACGATTGCCTCGGTGCGCCAGGAGGCGAACGCCGTGTGGTACGAGATAGAGGCGGCGCCCTCCCTCCTGCGTCTGGTCGTCGAGAAGGGCTCGGTTGCCCTCGACGGCATCAGCCTGACGGTGGCAAGCGTCTCGGACGCTTCTTTCACGGTTTCGGTCATTCCGCACACGCGGGAGCAGACAACCCTCGCCTCCAAGGGCGTCGGCGATAAGGTCAACATGGAGAACGATGTCATCGGCAAGTACGTGGAGCGTCTGCTGCCGCGCGCATCGCCCGGGAAGGACGAGCTTTGGGGAAAGGGTGGCGGCAGTCCGAAGGCGAGTCCGTCGTCACCGGGTCTCACGCGGGATTTTCTTGCGGCCCATGGGTTTTAGGCTCGCATCTGCACGGCAAGGCTATCAGAGAAAGAGAAGCATCATGAACGACTTCCAATTCGACACCATTGAACAGGCCTTGGGGGACCTGCGCGCGGGAAAGGTCATCCTGGTGACCGACGACCCCGATCGCGAGAACGAGGGCGATCTCATCTGCGCCGCGCAATTCGCGACGACGGAGAACGTGAACTTCATGGCGAGCGTGGGAAAGGGGCTCATCTGCATGCCTATGAGCGCAGAGCTGTGCCGCCGCCTGCGCTTCCCCCAGATGGTCACCGACAACACCGACAACCACGAGACGGCATTCACCGTGTCGGTGGATCATGCGGACACGACAACGGGCATCTCGGCGGCCGAGCGCGGCCTTACGGCGCGCAAAGTGGTGGATCCCACCTCGTCGCCCAGCGACTTTCGCCGGCCGGGCCACATGTTTCCCCTTATGGCGAAGCCCCTCGGCGTGCTGGAGCGCAATGGGCACACTGAGGCAACGGTGGATCTGTGCCGGCTGGCCGGCCTTGAGCCGTGCGGGCTGTGCTGCGAGATCATGGCCGATGACGGCACGATGATGCGCACGCCGCAGCTGATCGAGCTGGCAAGGCGGCATGGCCTGACGTTCGTGTCCATCAAGGCGCTGCAGGACTATCGCAAGAAGCACGAAGTGCACGTGGAACAGGTGGCCGACGTGTTCATGCCCACGGAATACGGCGAGTTCCGCGCCAAGACCTTCGTCAACCGCTTGAACGGCGAGCACCATATCGCCCTCGTTAAGGGAGCGATCGGCAACGGCGAGGACGTGCTGGTGCGCGTGCATTCCGAATGCCTGACCGGAGACGTGTTCGGCTCGCAGCGCTGCGACTGCGGCGCGCAATTTGCGGCGGCCATGGCCCAGGTGGAAGCGGCCGGCCGCGGTGTGGTGCTGTACATGCGCCAGGAGGGCCGCGGCATCGGGCTCGTGAACAAGATGCGCGCCTACGAGCTGCAGGAGCAGGGCCTCGACACGCTGCAGGCAAACGAGGCGCTGGGGTTTGCCGGCGATCTGCGGGAATACTATATCGGAGCCCAAATTCTGCAGAGCCTCGGAGTGAAGACCATGCGCCTGCTCACGAACAACCCCGACAAGGTGTATCAATTGGAGGATTTCGGCCTGGTCATTGCTGAGCGGGTGCCGATCCAGATCGCACCTACAGCCCACGACGGCTTCTACCTGAAGACCAAGCGGGAGAAGATGGGCCATATGCTCAAGGCGGAGGAGCCGCAGCCCCAGGTGGCGTAACAGACGGAAAATTCGAAAATTTGGAAACTCGAAAGGAATTGAGAGAAAGGCAAGATCATGACCGTATTTGAGGGAAAACTGGTATCCGAGAACGTCAAGGTGGGCATTGTGGCCTCCCGCTTCAATGAGTTCATAACGAGCAAGCTGATCGCCGGGGCCATGGACGGGCTTCTGCGCCATAATGTTCGCGAGGAGGATGTGGACATAGCTTGGGTGCCCGGTGCCTTCGAGGAACCGCTTGTGGCGCAGCGCATGGCCCGAAGCGGGCACTACGATGCCGTGATCTGCCTGGGAGCGGTCATTCGCGGCGCTACGTCCCACTACGATTTGGTTTGCAACGAGGTTGCCAAGGGCATCGCGCAGGTGGCGCTGGCATCGGATGTGCCGGTGATGTTCGGCGTCGTCACCACGGACACCATCGAGCAGGCCATCGAGAGGGCGGGCACCAAGGCGGGAAACAAGGGCTTCGATTGCGCCACGTCGGCCATCGAGATGGTGAACCTGCTGCGCGAGATCGAGGGCTAGCTGACGCGCGCCCTGGGAAAGGAGAGGCGAATGGGCGATCGACGAGGCACGGTGTTCTTCGACTACGATGGCACGCTGCACGATACGATGGCGCTCTACGGACCGGCTTTTCGCGCGGCCTGCGCATGGCTTTCGAAGGAGGGCTGGCTCGAGCGGCGCACCTACGCTGACGCCGACATTGCATGTTGGCTCGGCTGGACGACCGAGGAGATGTGGACCACCTTCGCCCCGCATCTTCCCGAGCCCGTGTGGCGCGAGGCCTCGCTGCGGGTGCGAGACGAGATGGAGCGTTTGCGAAAGGAAGGCCGGGCCCGGCTGTTCCCCGGCGTTGAGGAGGCCCTCGATGAGGTAGCTTCCCGAGGGGCGACCATGGTGCTGCTGTCGAACTGCTGGCGCTCCTACGGCGAGGATCACATGCGGGAGTTCGGCCTTGGCCGATGGATTGAAGGGCTTCACTGTGCCCAAGACTTCGACTGGATTCCCAAATGGCAGATCTACCGCGAGGTGGCTTCTTTCTATCCGTTGCCCCATATTATGGTAGGGGACCGATTCCACGATCGCGAGGTGGCCCTGCGCAACGACATTCCCTTCGTGGCCTGCGCCTACGGATTTGGCGAGCCAGGGGAGTGCGAAGGCGCAGACGCCATCGCCGAATGCGCGGAAGAGCTTCCCAGGCTAATCGCACAAAAGCTCGCCGCGTTTGAAAGATAGCGTCGTATAGCAAATGCGCCCGCCGGAAATATCCGACAGGCGCATGTCTGTTTTTGGTAGGGCCGCCCGGATTCGAACCGAGAACCAAGGGATTATGAGTCCCCTGCTCCACCGTTGAGCTACAGCCCCGTAAGTGCGTTGGCTATTCTAGCACACATTTGGAGACTCCATCGAAGTCCTACGGGTTGCAGCGCTTGCAGGGGTCGTAGCCGTTGGCGATGAGGTTCTCGCGGGTGTCCTCGACGTCCTCGCGGTTCTTGGGGCTCATCTGGCCGACCGACGAGCAGCTCGGCAGGTGGAACTTCCTCGAGTTTGTGTTCAGCACGTACTCGGCGACGCCCTTGCCCTCGTCGGAGCCCGTCGCGCCCTTCTCGGACGCTTCGCCGGCACCTGCGCCTTCGCTTGCGGTATCGGGCGCGCTTTCGGCTCCCGACACGTCGGGCAGGGGAGTGGCGTCCTCCTCGAGCATCGATTCGCCCGTGCCGTAGTCGATGACCACTCCCGGCTGCACGTTGTAGCAGAAGACGTTGAAGGCCACGCCCTCGCCGCCGTCTTCCACGGACTCCGCCATCATGTGCACGCCGCGGGCCACCAGCTCGCTTCCCTCGAAGACGGGCGCCACGGCCATGAGCACGTGGTTGCCCGTGGCATCCACATAGTCGGCCACGGCGTTTTCGAAGGGCAGCATGCCCTGGACGTTCAAATAGCGCGTGCCGGTGATGAGGTTTTGCGTATTGGCGTTCTCGCCCGTGAGCTGGTAGCCCAGAAGATGGCAGCGATTGAACAGGTACTTGCCCTCCACGAAATCGTACTTGGCCATCTGCCAGCCGGAGGGGCGCACCTCGCCGATGGAACCGCGCTTCTCCGTGGGCTGGGTCTCGGGGCCCACGACGGCGAAGGCGGCGGTGCAGCGGCCTAACTCGTCCAGCTCGCCGTAACGCTCATACCCGGGCTCGGCCGCGCGCTGCTCGTCGGTGAACACCGGCTCGCCGTCGTTCACGTAGACGTAGGGATTGCCATCGAAGGCGGGGATGTCGCGGTAGGAAAGGGCGCCATCGTCGGTTGCGGATCGGTTTTCGCTAGCAGCTTCAGCATTCTGCTGGTTTGCGTCCTCTGGGGGAGTGGCCTGCGGCTCTTGTGAGTCGTCGGGCGCCCCTGTGCTCGCGAGCTCAGGGGTCGACTTATCGGTCGGCGCCTCATCAGCTGCCATCGAGGCACTGCATCCGGCCAAAGAGCTCATCGAGAGCAAGAATGCTAGAGCGATACCGATGGCGGGGGTCAAATTTTTGTGCTGCGAGGATTGTTGGGACATCGTCTTCTCCTAATCGGGGCCGCAAGCGCCTTCCCGACAAAAAACTGCGATAATATGGTCACAAAATCGAGTTTTGAACTCTCTATCTTCGATTCTGAACCCTATTTTGTTAGTTTAACGCCTCTTTTCCGCGTTTCACTGCTGAAAATGACGGGTTTGCGGTTCACGAAGAGTTCAAAAGTCGATTTTGTGACCATTTTTGCGAAACTTTTTGCAAGAGCGCCCGTGCCCGACACTCGACGCTCTTTAGGGAAGATGGGAGTGCTCTCGTGAATGACCTTTTCGCGCGGACGCGGCTGCTGCTGGGGCGAGATGGTCTCGACCGCTTGGCGGCGGCTCGGGTGGCCGTGTTCGGCATTGGCGGAGTGGGCGGCTATGCGGTGGAGGCGCTGGCTCGCAGCGGGGTGGGGGCGCTCGATCTCGTCGACTCCGACACGGTGGATCCCACGAACCTCAACCGGCAGATTATCGCCACGATGGGCGCTATCGGGCGTCCAAAGACGCAGGTGGCGGCCGAGCGCGTGGCCTCTATCAATCCGTCGTGCATCGTGCGTCCTTGCCAGTGCTTCTTCCTTCCCGAGACGGCTGACCAGTTCGATTTCGCGGCCTTCGATTATGTGATTGACGCGGTGGACACGGTGAGCGCGAAGATCGCTCTGGTGGAAGCTGCCTTTGCGGCAGGTGTGCCCATTGTGTCGTCCATGGGCGCGGGCAACAAACTCGATCCGACGGCGTTTCGGGTGGCGGACATCTACGAGACCTCGGTCGATCCGCTTGCCCGCGTCATGCGTCGCGAGCTGCGGCGGCGAGGCATTCCGTCGTTGAAGGTGGTCTACTCCACTGAGCCGCCGCTCGTTCCCGCGGATGACGACATGGCTGTGAAGGACGGTACGCGTCCGGCACCCGGCTCGGTTGCCTTCGTCCCCTCCGTAGCCGGCCTCATTCTCGGCGGGGAAGTGGTGAAGGACTTGGCGGCCTGCTAAAGCGCGCCGCTGCGTGCTCGTCGGCGCCGGGGTGCTCGGAAACGGTCGGACGGTGGCGAGACGAATCAACGGGCGACGGGAGTGGTGCCGGCAGCGGCGACGGGAGCGGCGCCCATGGCGCGGGGAGCGGCATAGGAAAAATAACTCTTGCACCCAGGCTCTCTGTTGCCTATAATTCTGCCTTGCGCGAAATGGTGGGTGTGGCCTAGTTGGCTAAGGCGCCAGATTGTGGCTCTGGAGATCGTGGGTTCGAGTCCCATCATCCACCCCAGCGCGCTTGAAAATTTAGGGCTTGCAATTCTGAAAAGCTTCGCCTAGAATATTCAAGCGCTTTGCGCAGGAACCAAGTGCACCATTAGCTTAGTTGGTAGAGCAGGGGACTCTTAATCCCAAGGTCGAAGGTTCGAGTCCTTCATGGTGCACCACCGAAATGCTAGGCCAGCGGCTTATCGTCGCTGGCTTTTTTGTTGCCTCGGCTGCCCCTATCCCACGACTTCCCGTATTCTCGGGAGGAAAGGCGCTTCTCAACGTTACGGCTTGACCTGAGTCCAAGATAGGTGCAGCATTTTAGGCCGAAGTGTGCCATACTGAGTGACAAAGGCCCCTTATCTCAAGCAAGGAATTTACCTCCCATGGAATCAAAGACAACCACTGAGTCGTCCGACCGCCGCTTCGCGCTGCTCATCGACGCGGACAACGTGTCGGCGCGCTACTTGAAGCCGATCTTGAACGAGCTGTCGAAGTATGGCACCGTCACTATCAAGCGCATCTACGGCGACTGGACGCTCACCCTGCACGCGAAATGGAAGGACGCGCTGCTGGAGAACTCCATCACGCCCATCCAGCAGTTCGGCTACACCCAGGGCAAGAACGCCACGGATTCCGCCATGATCATCGACGCCATGGACATCCTCTACACCGACAACGTCGATGGCTTCTGCCTCGTGTCCAGCGACTCGGACTTCACGCGCCTGGCCAGCCGTTTGCGCGAGAGCGGGCGCATGGTCATCGGCATGGGGGAGAAGAAGACCCCCACGCCCTTCCGGCGCGCCTGCGACGTGTTCACCACGCTCGAGCTGCTCGTGCAGAACAAGCGCAACGAGAAGGGCGGCGGCAGCAACGCGGTGCCGAAGGACTCCGTGGAGCAGGCCGTGGTGGACATCATCACCGACAACCAGAACAACGGCAAGGCCACTGGCTTGGGCGAGATCGGCAGCCGCCTGCAGAAGCGCTACCCCGATTTCGACGTGCGCAGCTACGGCACGAACCTGCTCTCGAAGCTGCTCGAGGAGTTCACGCGGGTGCGCATCACCAAAGACCACAGTTCGGTCACCGTGGAACTCGCCGAGGGCGAGGAGCGCCCCGAGAAGGCGGAGAAGCCCGAGCGTGCGGGGAAGCCCGAGAAGGCCGCGAAGGCCGCGAAGGTCGCTAAGGCAGAAGAGGCTGCCGACGTCGCCTCTGAGCTCGATGGAGAGGCGGCCGCGACTGAGGCGTCCTCGGCCGAGGCCGAGAAGCCCGAGATGGAGAAGTCCGAGATGGAGAAGCCCGAGAAGCCGAATCGCCGCTCGCGCAGCCATCGCGGTACGCGCCGGGTTGCGACGAAGGCCGTGGGGCGTTTGTCGGAGGGCCGCCAGGCCGCCGCGGCGTTGCCCGAGGGCGAAGCGGAGCAGTCGGATGTCTCCACCGAAGTGGCGGTGGAGGTGCCGGCGTCCGAGGCCGTCGAAGTGGTCGTGGAGGCAGCGCCGGAGACAGAACCTGTGGCACCGGAGGCTCAGAAGGACGTGCGGCCCGGCCGCCGCGCCCGCGCCGAGCGCAAGACCCGCCAGACGAAGAAAGCCGATGCCACCGAAGAGGCGAAGGCGCGCGAGACGAAGGAACCGACGGAGGCCGAGAAGCCCGCGGAGACGGAAAAGCCGACGCGGCGCCGCCAGGCGGCCAAGTCGAAGGCGGAGGAGAACCCGGCCGCCAAGAAGACTGCCGCGAAGAAGGAGACCGCCAAGAAGACTGCCGCGAAGAAGAACACGGTCAAGAAGGAGGTCCCCCAGAAGGCGCCGGCTCGCAAGAAGAAGCCCGCGGGCGACACCCCGGCCGGCTACATCCGCGAGCTGGTGGCCGGCGCTGGCGCCGAGGGCATCATGCTCTCCACCATCACCGACGCCCTGCGTGCCAAGTTCAAGGACTTCAAGGTGCGCGACCTCGGCTATTCCCAGATGCGCCAGTACATGGCCTCGGTGGGAGATTACGAGCTGGAGAAGAGCGGCCGCAACTTCCGCGTGCGCCTTTCCCAATAGGCCGCCATGCTCTAAAATATCTTATTCGCCCATTGCCGACACCCAAAAGGAGATGCAGTTGTGGAAGCGCTGACCCTCGGTCTGCTCCTGCTCGTCGCCGTCTTGGCGTCCTCGCTCATCGACCAGATTATCCCGCGCGTCTCGCTTCCGCTCATCCAGATCGTCATCGGGCTCCTCATTGCCGTTGTGGCCGGCGGCGAGGTGGAGGTGACGCTCGACCCGGAGCTGTTCCTCGTCATGTTCATCGCGCCTTTGCTCTACGACGAGGCGAAGCACGCCGACAAGCAGGCGCTCTGGCGCGAGCGCAAGCCCGTGCTCTCCCTGGCCATAGGCCTCGTGGTGGCCACGACGCTCGTCATCGGCTTCCTGCTGAACGCGTTCGTGCCCTCCATTCCGCTGGCGGCGGCCTTCGCCCTGGGCGCGGCCTTGGGCCCCACCGACGCCGTGGCGGTCTCGTCGCTTTCGAAGCAGGTGGACATCCCGAAGCGCCAGGCCTCCATGTTGAAGGGCGAGCTGCTCTTGAACGACGCCTCGGGTATCGTGTCCTTCCAATTCGCCATTGCCGCCGTGGTCACCGGGTCGTTCTCCCTGGTTGACGCCGGGGTCGACTTCCTCGTGGAATTCGTCGGCGGCCTGCTGCTCGGCATTCTCCTGGGGCTGCTCGGCAATTGGGTCGTCAAGCGCGCCCGCTCCATCGGCGTGGAGAACACGAACTTCCATGTGCTCTTCGAAGTGCTCATTCCCTTCCTCATCTACCTGGTGGCCGATGTGTGCCATGTGTCCGGCGTCATCGCCGTGGTGGTGGCCGGGCTCATCAACGTCACGTCCCCCAAGGGGGTCATCGGCCCTTCGGTCTCGCGCATGAACATCGTCTCGGGCAGCGTGTGGCACGTGCTCACCTATGCCCTGAACGGCATCGTGTTCGTGCTTCTGGGAACCCAGCTTCCCTTGGCCATGCAGGATACGTGGGAGAACGTGCGCATCACGAACTCCACGCTCATCCTGCTCGTCTTCGGGCTCACCTTCGTGCTTCTGGCCACGCGATTTCTGTGGGTGCTTGCCATGGATCTCTACCATGTGCGCCGCGACGAGAAGCGCCGCTTCGGGAAAGGCGATCTGCGCAGCGCGCTCATCACGACGTTTTGCGGAGCCAAGGGCACCATCACGCTCTCCATCATGTTCTCCATTCCCACCTATGCTGTTTACGGGCCGCCCAACGTGCCCTTTCCCCAGCGCGAGCTGCTGATCTTCCTCGCCTGCGGCGTCATCGTGTGCACGCTGCTTCTGGCCACGTTCGTCGTGCCGCTTCTGGCGCCGGCCCGCGACAAGGGGGAGGAGGAGCTGCACCGCATCGACCAGGACGCCGCCACCACCATGGACATCATGCGCGAGGTCATCGAGATGCTCGCGGCCCAGCAGACCCGGGAGAACCGCGCGGAGACCCGGGCGGTCATTCGCTCCTACAACGACCGCCTCGCGTGCATCAAGGCCAACAGCGGCATCGAGAGCGAGATGAATGTCGAGCTGCGCGTTCAGGCCCTTATGTGGGAGTATGAGCGCGCCATGGAGCTGATGGAGCGCGGCGTCGTTTCCGGCGTGGTGGCCTACCGCTACATGGGGCGCCTCGAGCAGGCTATGCAGCTTCTGCAGCACGGCAAGGGGCACGGCACGTTGAAGCGTTGGAACGGCCGCTTCCGGGCGCTGTGGCACCGCGGCGTGCGCGCGGTGCTGCGCGAGCTGCCGGGCAACACGGAGCTGGCCGAGCAGACCGAGGAGATGCGCTGGCTGCAGACGGCCACGCGCACCTATGCCGTGGAGCATTTGGAAGCGGCCGTCGCCTCAAGCCAGGTGCCCACCGAGGACGCGGCGGCGGTGCTCGTGGAGTACCAGCGCTCGGTGGCGGCGCTGCACGACGCGCGGCCCACGGTGACCTCCGTCATCAAGGCCGGCGATCGCACCGAGGACATCAAGCGCAAGGCCTACACCTTCGAGCTGGAGCAGATCCAGAGCGCCTACGAGGACGACCGACTCTCGCGCGCCCATGCCCAGCGCATGCGCGAGAGCGTCCAGCTCATGCAGATGGATCTGGAGGACTCCGTATAGAAAAACGGCGCCCCCTCCGCTAAGGGGACGCCGTGGTCGCGCGGTATCGATAAGCTTGCCCGCGGCGGCTAGTACACCATGCCCATGGCCTCGCGCACCTCGTCCAAGGTGGTGTTGGCGATCTCGTTGGCACGGCGGTTGCCCTCGTGCAGGATCTCGCGCACCATCTCCGGCTGGCCTTCCAGCTCGCGGCGACGCTCGCGGATGGGGGCCAGGTACGCGTTCACCGACTCGGTCACGTAGCGCTTGAGGGCGCCGGCGCCGTCATTGCCGATCTCCGCCGCGATGTCCTGCTCGGTGCGGCCGGTGGTCAGCGCCGCCGTGGTCAGTAGGGCCGACACGCCGGGACGATTCTCCTTATCGAAGGTGATCATGCGCTCGGAGTCGGTCTGCGACTTCTTGATGAGCTTGGCGGTCTCCTCTTCCGTGGCCGAAAGGGCGATGGCGTTGCCGTAGCTCTTCGACATCTTGCGCCCGTCGAGGCCGGGGATTTCCACGGCGTCTGTGAGAAGCCCGTGGGGCTCCGGGAACACCCGCCCGTAGCGCTCGTTGAAGCGGCGGGCGATCTGGCGGGTCTGCTCGATGTGGGGCAGTTGGTCTTTGCCGACGGGCACGACGTTGCCCTTGCAGAAGAGGATGTCGCAGGCCTGGTGCACCGGGTAGCTGAGGAGCAGCCCCGTGAGCGCGTGGCCCGAGGCCTCCTGCTCGGCCTTCACCGTGGGGTTGCGCATGAGCTCGGATTCGGTGACGAGCGACAGGAAGGGGAGCATGAGCTGGTTTAGGGCGGGCACGGCGGAGTGGGTGAAGATGATGGTCTTCTCCGGATCGATGCCGCAGGCCAGATAATCGATGACCATGTTGTGCACGTTGTCGGCGATGTTGGCCGTGGTGTCGCGGTCGGTGATGACCTGGTAGTCGGCGATGATGATGCGGGTGGTGACGCCGGCGTTCTGCAAGGCGACGCGCTCGCGGATGGTGCCGAAGTAGTGGCCCATGTGCAGACGGCCCGTGGGGCGGTCGCCCGTGAGCATGGTGTATTTCTCTGGGTGCACGGCCAGATCGGCCTTGATCTCGTCGCTGATCTTCTTGGAGGCGAGGAAGGTGTCGCTCGTCAAATCGCTTGCCATGGGGGCGGATCCTCTCTTTCTCGTGCGCCGTTTCGGGGTGGACGGCCTCGGCACTGAAAGCGCGGGAAGAGCCGCCAAACGGTGGAATTGTGAATATGTTGGGATAGTATACAAGATTCCCCCTTGCGCGCGTCGCGGAATCCGTGTAGTATATACAGCCGTCGCAAGTCACCAAGTGAGTTGCGAAAACCTTTCGGTCGCTTGGCTCAGCGGGAGAGCATCGCCTTCACACGGCGGGGGTCACAGGTTCAAATCCTGTAGCGACCACCATAAACAGCAGGCCCCTCCTCGGAGGGGCCTTTTCGTATTCAAAGAGCTTTTCGCCCGGGAAAGGAAGCCGTCGTGAAACGGATTGCATTTGCTGTGGTGACCGTGGTGCTCGGGGCTTGCGCCGGGGCATTTTGCTGGGCGTTCTTCTTTCTCATGAACGCGGGCCTCGATCTTTTGTGGGTGAAGGCGCCGGCGTGGCTGGCGGCGATAGGGATGCCCGCTGTCGTGTACCCGCTTGCCTTCTGCGTTGCCGGTGGCGTTGCCATCGGATTGTTTCAAAAGAACGTGGGGCCGTACCCTGATGATATGAACGCGGTGCTCGCCGAGGTGAAGAAAACCGGGCGCTACGATTACCGGCACTTGGGAGCCATGTTCTTCGGCGCTCTCCTGCCGCTTTTATTCGGCGGCAGCATCGGGCCCGAGGCTGGCCTCACCGGCGTGGTGGCGGGGCTTTGCAGCTGGGTGGGGGATCGACTCAAGTTCATGGGCGCCGAGATGCGCGAGCTGGCGAACGCGGGCACGGCGGCCATTTTGTCGGCGATCTTCTCGGCCCCGCTGTTCGGTCTGGCGGCGCCGCTGTTCGGCTATGCGGACGATGCCGACGGGCGTCGGCGCCGGATCGACTCGTTCACCGCGACGGTGGTTTCCGCGCCCCAGGTTTCCAAACCGGTCAAAACGGCGGTGTACCTGCTCTCCGTGGCCGGGGCGCTGGGGGCGTTCATGCTGCTCAACGAGGTGACTGGCGGCGGTTCGGGGCTGCCGCACTTCTCCGACATGGCCGTGGGGACATCCGAGCTCGCCTGGGCGCTTCCCGTCATTGCGCTTGGTGCCTGCGCCGGCTGGCTCTTTCATGGCTTCGGCTGGGCCGTGGGCAAGCTGTCCGCGCGGCTCGGCGATCGCGTCGTAGTGAAGGCGGTCGTTGCCGGTGCGATACTGGGAGTTCTTGGGATCTTTCTTCCCTTTACCCTGTTCGCCGGCGAGGCCCAGACCGAGATGCTGGCGCAGCAGTGGACGGCCCTCGGTGCCGGGGCGTTGCTCGCGACGGGGTTTCTCAAGGTGCTGGCCAGCCAGGTGTGCCTCGGACTCGGTTGGCGCGGCGGCCACTTCTTCCCGCTCATCTTCTCGGGGATCGCCATCGGCTATGCCGCCGCCGGGCTCTTTGGCATCGACCCGGTCTTCGCGCTTTCCGTCAGCACGGCGGCCCTCTTGGGCGCCGCTATGCGCCAGCCGCTGATGGTGGCCTTGTTGCTCATCCTGTGCTTTCCCGCGAAAGCCGTCGTCTTCGTCCTTGCTGCTGCGTGCTTGGGCGCCGCCGTTCCGGTTCCGAAGGCGTTCTCTCGAAAACTGCCTCATTAGATGCTGGAGATATCGCGATTCGTTAATTCTGTCTCTTCTAGACGCTTATAACTCGAGATCTCGTGCAGAAAAGCAGCACTTCGTGAACCGAAGGAGGTCGTGCGCAGGAATCGCGGGGCTCTCTGCTATGGTACGGAGGTGTTTGGAATAACCTACTCGAGGAGGCGGCCGTGGGGCACGCGCAATATGATACTGATGGGTTCGATCAAGCCGCGGCGTCGAGGCCGAGGGAGCGCGTTGCGGTAAAAGGCTGCATCTTCAAGGACGGCCGCATGCTGTTCCTGTTCAAGCCCGATGCGGCGCGCCGTCTCAGCATCGCGCCCGATCTCGAGGAGGATCTTCCGGGGGGATGTGTGGAAGCGGGCGAGAGCTGGCAGGAGGCGCTGGTGCGCGAGGTGCGCGAGGAGACCGGTCTGGAGATCGAGGTCGGCGAGCCCTTCGACGCCTGGACGTTGCGCGCCCCGGGGCGACGGATTCTCGGCGTCGACTTCGTTTGCCGCTGGCGCTCCGGCGACGTGCGCCTGAGCCATGAGCACGAGTCCTTCGCATGGCTCACCCTGGAAGAAGTGGAGGCGAAGGGCTGGGAGGCGGAGCCCGTCTACCGGAAGGCCTTCGAATTGGTTGAGGCATGAGGGGGTGCGGACGGTTCCCGATAAGCCCAACAGCCGTTTTCAGAAGTACCGGAAGGCATAGCGGGGCGCATCGTTTCTCGGATGCGTTACACTATGCAGTTGGCAAAAGCGGGGCGGCTTGGCGTCGTCCCTCGACGACTGATTCGGGAAGCGCTTATGGTCCTGCAAACTGAACATCTTTCGAAATCCTACGGCGGTCGCACGCTGTTCCACGACGTGACGTTCCGCTTGGAAGAGTACGACCGGCTGGCGCTTGTGGGCCCTAACGGCGCGGGCAAGACGACACTGCTCAACATCATCTCCGGCGAGGACGATCCGGACGAGGGCCGCGTGCTCTTCGCCAAGGGCGCGCGCGTGGGCTATCTTGAGCAGGAGGCCATCGAGATGGGCGACCTCCCCGTCTTCGAAGAGGTCATCTCGTCGCAAACCGAGGTGCTCGAAGCCGAGCAGCGCCTGCACAAGCTGGAGGCGGAACTGGGCGCGAACCCCACGGAAGCGCAGCTGGCGGCCGTGGGCCGGGCGCGGGATGCCTACGAGATGCTCGGCGGCTACTCTCTGGAGTCGAAGGTGCGAAGCGTGTTGTTCGGCCTCGGCTTCACCGAGCGCGACATGACCCGCTCCACCACCGAGTTCTCCGGCGGTTGGCAGATGCGCATCGCGCTGGCGAAACTGCTCATCCGCAATCCCGAGGTGCTCTTGCTCGACGAGCCGACGAACCACCTGGACTTGGAATCGGTGAAGTGGCTCGAGGGCTTTCTGCGCGGGTATGCCGGCACGGTCATCGTCGTCTCCCACGACCGCGCCTTCATGGACAACATGGTAGACCGCGTGGCGGAAATCGACAACGGGGAAGTGAACCTGTACAAGGGCAACTACTCGAAATACCTGGTGGCACGCGAGGAGCGCTTGGAGCGCATCAAGGCAGAGCGTGCGAAATCGTTGGAGGAGATCGCGCACCTGCAAGCCTTCGTCGACCGCTTCCGCTACAAGGCCACCAAGGCCAAGCAGGCCCAGGAGCGCGAGCGGCGCATCGAGAAGATCAAGGAGACGCTGCCGGTCATCCCCGAGGAGAAGAAGACGGTGCACTTCAACTTCGTGCAGCCGCCGCGCACGGGAGATGAGGTGGTGCGGGCGCGCGGCCTCGTGAAGCGCTACGGCGACCACACGGTGTACGACGGCATCGACTTCACGATGTACCGCGGCGACAAGGTGGCGCTCGTGGGCCCCAACGGCGCGGGCAAGTCGACGCTGCTCAAGATGATCGCGGGCGCCATCGAGCCCGATGCGGGCACCATCGACTATGGCGTGAACGTCGATCTCACCTACTACGCCCAGCACCAGCTGGAAGAGCTGCACGCGGGCAACACCGTCTTCGAGGAGCTGGATCATGCCGCGCCCGGCTGGTCCATCTCCCAGGTGCGCAGCCTGCTGGGCGCGTTTCTGTTCACGGGGGACGCCGTGGACAAGAAAGTGTCGGTGCTCTCCGGCGGCGAGAAGGGGCGGCTTGCCCTGGCGAAGATGCTCGTGGCCCCCAAGCCCCTGCTGTGCTTGGACGAGCCGACCAACCATCTGGACATCTCCAGCGCCGACGTGCTTGAGCAGGCCCTGCAGCACTTCGACGGCACCATCCTGTTCATCACCCACGACCGGCACCTCATTCGCGGGGTGGCCAACCGCATCGTGGAGGTGAAGGACGGCCAGATCACCAACTACGAGGGCGACTACGACTACTACCTGTACAAGTCGGGCCAGCTCGATGGCGACGTGGACGCCGACCGCTCGGTGGTGGACGAGGCCCTGGCCGATGCGGGCATCCACGGGAAGGGGAGCGGCGCGGCCCCCGAGAAGCGCCGCGCTGGTGCGGCGGCCCCCACGAAGATCACCGTGAACCGCCGCCGCGACCGCCAAGGCTCGAGCTCGACGGCTGCTCGGGATGGTTCCGTAGGGGCTGACCTCGGTCAGTCCTCCGCAGCTGTCAAGGGCTCCGGGGTCACGCCGGCCCCCAAGGGCGGTGATGTGCAGCTCACCGCGCCCAAAGGCAGCGCGCCGAAGACCAAGGAGCAGAAGCGCCGCGAGGCCGAGGCCCGCAACCGCGCCTACGCGGCCCTGAAGAACCACCGCAAGCGCATCGCCCAGCTGGACGAGCAGATGGAGCGAGACAACGCCCGCATGGAGGAGCTGCTTGCCATGATGGCCGACCCCGACTTCTACGTGAACGAGGATGCCTCCTCCGACGCCATCGCCGAGCATGCCAAACTGAAGCAGCGCCTGGCCGCCGCCGAGGAGGAGTGGTTCACCCTCACTGAGGAGCTGGAAGCCGAAATGGCCCGCCAACAGGAGCGGGCTTAGGGGATCCCTCCGGTTCGGGCTGCGGGGTACCGTTCAGTCGCTCAGACAGTCCTCGCTCGGCGGAAATGCCCACTGGGCATTTCCGTTCGCTGCGGAACTCGCTTGGTGAACGGCACCCCGCATCTCGAACCTGCTCTACCAACTATGAAAGGGTTGCAATGTTGAACATTGTTCTTGTGGAACCGGAGATTCCTCAGAATACGGGGAACATCGCTCGCACGTGCGCGTGTGTGGGGGCGCGGCTGCATTTGGTGGAGCCGATGGGGTTTCGGCTGACGGAGAAGAACTTGCGCCGGGCCGGTTGCGACTACTGGGATGATGTCGAAGTGGTGCGATGGCCCTGCGTCGAGGCGTTTCTGGAAGCCCATGGCGAAGATGAGCTGCATCTGTTCACGGGGCAAGCTTCGTGCGGCTACCGCGATGTCGTCTACGGGCCGGATGCGTTTCTGCTGTTCGGGCGCGAAAGCCGCGGGCTCGACCAAGGGCTCATCGACCGTTTCGCCGACTGCTGTCGCCGCATCCCCATGCGCGAGGGAGCCCGCTCGCTGAACCTTTCCAACGCCGTCGCCATCGCCGCCTACGATGCCTTGGCCCAGCGGAGCTTCCCGGGGTTGGTGTAGATGGAGACCTTCGAGCTGATCCTATTTCTGCTGACGGCGGTCATCGCCTCCAGCATTCTGGACAAGTTCCTGCCGCCGCTGTCGCTGCCGCTTGTGCAGATCGCCCTCGGCGCCGCGCTCGCGCTGGCGGTGCCCACGCCGTTGGAATGGGGCATCGATCCGGAGTTGCTGCTCATCCTGTTCATCGCGCCTCTGCACTTCAACGAGTCGCGCCACGTGGACTCCGGAGCCCTGTGGAAAAACCGCTGGGGCATCGCGTCGCTTTCCGTGGGGCTTGTTTTCGCCATCGTTGCTGCCTGCGGGGCGACGTTGCACGCGCTTTTGCCCGCCGTGCCCCTGGCGGCTGCCTGCGCGCTCGGCGGCGCCATGGGATCCACCGATGCCGTGGCCGTCACGGCGCTGACCCACGACCGCCGGTTCGGCCGCCGTCACGAGGCGCTGCTCAAGGGCGAGGCCCTGTTCAACGACGTGACGGGCACCGTGGTGTTCCAATGCTGCCTGACGATTCTGGCCACGGGATCGTTCTCGCTTTTGCACGCGGGCGAGGAGTTCGCCCTCGATCTGTTCGGCGGCTTCTTCGGCGGTCTTGTCATGGGGCTTCTTGCTTGGGGCCTTCTGCAGGTGCTGCGGCGCACGGGACTCGACAACCCCACGCTCCACGTGATGCTGGAGCTGCTTTTGCCCTTCGTCATCTATCTGGCGGCGAAATCGCTGCACATCGGCGCGGTCATCGCCGTGGTGGCTTCGGGGCTTATGCTGTCCCTACTGCCCCAGCGCCACACGGCTGCCACGGCCCGCACCAAGCTGCAGGCCCAAAGCGTGTGGACGACCTTGGAGTTCGTGCTGAACGGGATCATCTTCGTCGTGCTGGGCATGCAGCTGCCGCGCCTTCTGGAACCGGCGGCCGAGGGGAGCTTGGGCGATCCAGCGACGCTGCTGGGCGTCGTGGTGGCGCTGACTCTCGTGTTGGAAGGGGTGCGCTTCGCGTGGCTGCTCGCCATGGACGTGAGGGCTGCGGCCGCTCGGGGCGACGGCGTCCGCAGTTGCTTTGCGCCCGAGGCTCTGCGCGGCACGCTCGCCATGGCACTGGCCGGCGCCAAGGGCGGCATCACGCTTTCCCTCATGCTGACGCTGACGGCGAGTGCGGCGCTTTCTGCCGCGGGCCGGGCCACGCTCGTCTCCATCGCCTCGGGCATGATCGTGCTGACGTTGGTGTTGGCTGATTTCGCGGTGCCGGCGCTTACGCCCTCGAAGCGTTCGGCGAAGCGCACCCGCGATCGGGTGGACGCCGAGATCGACCTCGCCCTGGGCGTGATCGCCTCCATCGAGGCCGATGCGCATCTCACTGGAGCGGTGAAGGGCGCTGTCGCCGACGCTGTCGATGAGCCGGCCACGGTCGTCGTCATGCACCGCTATGCCGAGATGCTGGAAGATCTCGCGCCCGCGGCATCGCCCGCGGCGGCGGCCCGGGCCCGTGCGGAAGTCGCTCGGGTGCGCGGCCTTTACGATCAGCTGGACGACATCGCCCGCAGAGCGGCGCGGTGGGACGAGAGCGAGGACGACATGGAGGAGGGCCCAGACGATCGCCCGAGCTCACGTTCCTCGGCTGCCCCCAGCCTGTCCGACCAGTTCCATCAGATGCGCGAGACCCATGACGCTGTGGAGGACGTGCAGGCCCAAGCCCTCGTCCGCGAGCTGCAGCTCATCAAGGCCATGGTCGCCGATGACTCCATCGACGCGGCCCATGCCAAGGACCTGCGCAATGACGTCTACATCCAGCAGCTGGTACTCGACTAGCGCTTTCTCCTATTTGCCCAGATGGGAGCCGAGTCGGTATAATGGCGCAGATGACGTAGCGCAAGGAGGGAATGTGGGCATCGGAGAACAGGGGTCGGCGAGGGACCGCGCGACGGACAGTGCGGCGGCTGGTAAGGAGCGCCGGCCGGCCGTGCTGCGCAATTTCGACATTTCCTACATCGGGGTGTGCGCGCCGCAGATATGGATCTACTGCATCGCCCATCGCAGCGACGGGGCCCTCGGCGAGGTCGCGTTGGGCGTGCCTTTGTATTTGGCCCTTTCGGCGACGATGGCCGTCGTTATGATGCTGGTGCTGAGGGGGTGCGTGCCGAGTCTCCGGCGCCTCGCGTGGCCCTTGGCCGTTGTGCAGGGGCTTGCCAGCGTCGCTTTGGTGGTGCCGCTGCTCCCAGCATCACCCTCAGCTTCGATCTTTTATGCGGTCGCCGCCGCGCTCGCGGGCGCGGGCGTCGCGTGGCTCTATCTGCAATGGGCGCCGTTCTTCGCCAGCTCGGGAGCCAAAGATGTCATCGCCTGCGTGTTCATCGCCATGGCGGTAGGTTCCGCGTTGAAGGTGCCCCTCGATATGCTGCCGGCTCCCGCTGCGGCCATCGTGCTGGCGCTGCTTCCGGCCGTCTCGGTGGCCCTCGCGCGCCGCGCCGATGCCCGCCCCGTGCCCGCAGGGCGCGCGCCGCGCATGTTCCACGAGGTGAATCCCACGGCGATTCCCTGGAAGATTCTCTTCGGCGTGGCCGTCTACAGCTTTGCCATTGGGGCCGTGAAGGGTGTCCCCGTGCAATCCGACCCCGTGCCCTTCGTGGCGCTCACCGTTGTGCACCACGGCGTCGAGATCGTTCTTGCCGCAGCCATGCTGTGGTGGGTGCTCGTGCGCGGGCGGCTCATTAACTTCTCGGGGCTGTGGCGCGCCGTGCTGCTGTTCACGGCGGCGGCGCTGTTCTTTCTGCCCGTGGCCGGCCCCGCGGCCGTGCCCTGGTTGCTTCTCGGCGCCGGTATCGCCCAAACCCTCGTGGTCATGCTGCTGTGGGCAATGCTCGCCGATGTGGCCCACCATTCCACGGCCTCGCCCCTCGTGATCTTCGCCTCGGGATGGCTCGCCTACTCGCTACCCTTGGCCCTGGGCGAGACGGCGGGCGCGCTCCTCGGGCAGTTGGAATCTCCTGCGATTGCCGTGACGGTGCTGGCCTATGTCGTCACGGTGACGGTGGTGCTGGCCTTGAACGACAGCGCCTTCGCGCAGCGGCGCATCTTCGCCGATCTGGACGTCGCCGCTCCGGTGCCTGCGGTCTTCGAAAGTTTGGATGCGGGCTGCGAGCGCCTCGGCGCCGAGTGCGGCCTCACGGTGCGCGAGGTGGAGGTGCTCCAGATGCTCGTGAAGGGCCGTTCCAAATCTTATATCGCCGAGACGCTGTTCATTTCCGAGAACACCGTGCGATCCCATTCGAAGCACATCTACCATAAGCTTGGCGTTCACTCCAAGCAAGAGGTGCTCGACTTGCTCGGTCTTGGCGACTGAGATGCCGCCCCGCATCGTCCCCCCCGGCCGCCACGGTGCGGCCTTTTCCTTCGACAACGCTTTCGGGTTTTGCCCGTATTCTCAATGAACTGGGGAAACGTCCGTATCACCCCCTTCGTGTCATAGGGGTTCTCCGCGAAAACACACCGTTCGTGTACTAGTCCGCCCGCCGGGCCGGGCCCTAGGATGGCCTCATCGGCGGCGAGCAGACGGCTCAACCGCCCAAGGACATAGGGAGACCCGAGGAGGACACCATGAGCACTATGATTCAGAACCCCAACGAGATCGAGGCCTTCACGCGTCGTCAGCGCGCCCTCGCCCGTATCCATCGCAACATCACGGAGAAGTTCCAGCTGAACCGCCGCCAGTTCATCAGCGGCAGCCTCGCCACCATGGCGCTCGCCGCGCTCGGTCTTTCCGGTTGCGCGCCGAAGACCCCGGCGGCCTCCACGGGCGATGCCGCGCCGGCCTTCACTCCCGGCACCTACGAGGCGACCGCTCAGGGCCGCAACGGCGAGATCAAAGTGTCGGTGACCTTCGAGGCCGACCGCGTCGCCTCCATCGAGGCCGACCACATGGAGAGCCGCAACATCGGCGATGCCGCCGTGCGCCTTCTGACCGACAACTACCTGGAGACCCAGAAGCTCTCCGTCGATACCGTGACCGGCGCCACCCTCACCTCCATGGCCTTCGCCACGGCCGTGGCCGAGTGCGCCGAGGCCGCGGGCGCCGACATGCGCGCCATCATGAAGGGCGACGCCTCCGTGAACGCTGCCGAGCCCATAAGCGATGAGGCCGACGTGGTCGTCATCGGCTCCGGCGGCGCGGCGCTGGCCGCCGCCGTGACGGCCGCCGAGGCGGGCAAGTCCGTCGTCATGCTTGAGAAGATGGACATCTACGGTGGCAACACCAACGCCGGCGAGGGCACGCTGAACGCGCCGGATCCGGAGCGCCAGGAGCCCATGGGCATCGAGGACTCGCCGGACTTCTACTACACCCAGACCTTCGAGGGCGGCGACTCGGCGGGCGACCCGGCCCTCGTGCGCATCCTCGCCGACAACGCGCTGGACGCCGTGCACTGGATGGAAGACCACGGCCTTGTCTACGAGAAGGAGGTCTTCACGGCCATCGGCGGCCTGTGGCAGCGCGGGCACGCGGTCGAGGTCGAGCGCAAGGGCGAGCAGGGCGGCAGCTACTACGTCTCCTGCCTGATGGACGCCGCCCAGGCCACGGGCAACTTCACCCTGTACACCGATGCGAAGATCGAAGAGCTCATCGTGGAAGGCGGCGCGGTCGTAGGCGTGCGCGGCACCCGTCCGTCCTCCGGCGAGGCCGTGGAAGTGCGCGGAAAGTCCGTGGTGCTCGCCACGGGCGGCTATTCCCGCAACGCGGAGCTCGCCATGCAGTACGACAAGCGCGTGACCGAATCGATGCCCTCCTCTAACGTGTGCTCCTCCACCGGCGACGGCCTGGCTTTGGCCGAGGCCGCCGGCGCGGGGCTGCGCAACATGGAACTCGTGCAGATTCACCCCTTGGGCGACCCGCAGAACGGCGGCGTGGCCACCTTCGTGGGCAACTGGCTGGGTGTGGAGGACTACGTGATGGTCAACGACGATGCCGTCCGCTTCGTCCGCGAGGACGAGCGCCGCGACACCATCGCCGATGCCATCCTGGAGCAGCCGAACGACGAGATGTGGCTTCTGGTGGATTCCACGAACATCAAGGACGACCGCTTGGAGGAGATCGCCGACCTGGTGGCGAAGGGCCACAGCTTCAAGGCCGACACCATCGAGGACTTGGCGACCCAGATCGGCGTGGATCCCTCGACGCTCGCCGAGACCATCGAGGGCTACAACGCCTGCGTGGCCGCCGGCAAGGACACGCAGATCGCGCCCGGCAAGGAACTTTTGGGCGACGCGGTGTCCGATCCCTCCTTCTACGCCTCCAAGCGCATCCCGACCATCCACTACACCATGGGCGGCGTGTGCATTAGTCCCGAGGCGCAGGTGCTCACCGCTGCGGGCGAGGCCATTCCCGGCCTGTTCGCCGCTGGCGAGGTGACCGGCGGCGTGCAGGGGGCCAACCGCCTGGGCGGCAACTCCTACACCGATCTGATCGTGTTCGGCCGCATCGCCGGCGCCTCGGCCGCCGCTGCCGCCTAAGATCCCTGCGCCCCTCCTCTTTTGAGCCCCGCGACGTCCCCCTCCCTCCGTCGCGGGGCCCGCTGTCGTTCATCGGCGGTTTCTGTGGGTTTGGAAAGCGGCGCGATGATGAGGGCGCGCGGTGCGCTACACTTATGCGCTATGGTTAACATTCCCTACATCATCTGCTCGGTGCTGAGCTTCATCCCGGCCCTCGTGCTGCATGAGGTGGCCCACGGCTTTGCGGCCTACAAGCTGGGCGATCCCACGGCTAAGCGCTCCGGACGCCTTTCGCTGAACCCGCTCAAGCACATCGACCCCTTCGGCACGGTCATTCTGCCGCTTCTGCTCATGGTCATGGGCTGGCCGGTGTTCGGCTACGCGAAGCCGGTGCCCTACAATCCGCGCTACTTCAAGGACCCGCGCCGCGACGACGTCATCGTGGGCTTGGCCGGCCCGTCCGCCAACCTCGCCATGGCCGCGCTCGCCGCAGCGGTGGCCTGGGGCTGCTCGGGGCTCGTCGCCAACCCCGCCTTCGCCAACAACGAGCTGTTCGCCTACTTCTACGTGATGTTCTTGCCCACGTTCGCTCTCATCAACCTGTACCTTATGTTCTTCAACCTGCTGCCTATTCCGCCGCTGGACGGCTCCTCCATCTTCGCCATCCTGCTGCCGCCGAAGTACCTGCCGAAGTACTACCAGATCCAGCAGTACGCCTTCCCCGTGTTCATGATCGCCATCGTGGTGCTGCCCTACGTGTTCAACTTCAACCCGTTCTCGTGGTATCTGGGGGTCACGGCCGGCAATCTGTTCGATTTCATGTTCCCGCCGTTTTTCTCCTAAGAGACGGCGCCGCCCATGTCCTACAAAGTCCGCATCGACAGCTTCGAGGGCCCCTTCGACCTGCTGCTTTACCTCGTGAGCCGCCAGAAGGTGGATATCGGCGCTATCTCCATCACCGAGATCGCCGACCAGTACCTCGCCGAGGTGTCGCGCATGGAGACCCTCGATCTGGACGTGGCGAGCGACTTTTTGCTGGTGGCCTCTACGCTGCTCGAGATCAAGGCCCAAAGCCTCATCCCGCGCGAGCGCGACGAGCTTGACGACGACTTGGCGGAGCTCGCGCCTTCCGAGGCCCGCGATATGCTGGTCGAGCGCCTCATGGAATACAAGAAGTTCAAGAACGCCGCCGCGGTGCTCCACAACCGCTTCATAGCCGAGGGTCGCATGCACACGCGCCCCTTCGGCCCCGATGCCGACTTCCTCGGCCTCATGCCCGACTTCCTGGAAGGGGTGTCGCTGGACGCGCTGGCCTACCAGGCGGCCGCGGCCCTGGCCCGCCGCGAGGTGTTCCTGCTGGAAAGCGAGCACATTGCCGCCAAGCCCATTCCCGTGGAGGTGCACGTGCGCGCCATTCATCAGCGCATTCGCACGGCCAAGCACCTGCGTTTCTCGCAGCTTGTGGGCCCGGGCACCCCCAAGGATGTGGCGGTAGTGACGTTTCTGGCCATCCTCGAGCTGTACAAGCGCGTCATGGTGAGGCTCGAGCAGGACGAGCTGTTCGGCGATATCGCGATCGACTACATCGAGGGTTCGGGCGATTTGCGTTTGGAAGGCGACGACGCCCTCACGTCGGTGGGGGAGGAGTAGAGGCACATGTTTCAAGGATTGCAGGAAGACCAGCTGGCGGGCGCCCTGGAGGCGATGCTCTTCGTGACCGACGAGCCCGTGGGTACCATCGCGCTTGCCGAGATGCTCGAGTGCGAGGTGGGCGCAGTGGAGGCGGCGCTCGTGCGGCTACGGGACGATCTGGAGGCCCGCGGCTCCGGCATCCAGCTGCGCGAAGTGGCCGGCGGCTGGCGTTTGTTCACGCATCCGGCCTACCACGAGCTCATCGAGAAGTACGTGCTGTCCTGGGACACGCGCAAGCTTTCCGCGGCGGCCATGGAGACGCTGGCCATCGTGGCCTATACCCAGCCGGTGACCCGTGCCGGGGTGGCCTCGGTACGCGGCGTGAACTCCGATAGTTCCATCAACTCGCTGGTGGAGAAGGGGCTCGTGCGCGAGGTGGGTACAGAAGACGCGCCGGGCAACCCGGTGCTCTACGGCACGACTCGGGGCTTTCTGGAGAAGTTTGGTCTGCGCAGCCCTGCCGACCTGCCCGATTTGGCCGATTTCGCGCCCGATGCGGAGACGCGTCGGCTCATCACGGAGCGGTTGTCGGCCACGCGCAAGGACGCGGTTGTCTCCGACGAGCAGGCCCGCACCATGGCCCGCGCGCTCATGGGGGAGGACTTCGAGGCCGACGACGGCGAGGCCATGCTAACTGACGAGGAGCTGGCCCAGGGCACGGATGCGGCGGCCGAGGTGCTCGCGGACGCCCTGGAGGAGGAGCGCGGTGAGGAAGCGGCAGCGATAGCAGCTGGTCGAGCGAAGATCGAGGACGACGAGGCTGCCGAGGCTGCTGGGGGTGGAGAGGATGCCGGAGCTGCCCGTATCGCCGTGCCCGGCGCTGCCGCCGACGCGCTCGGCACCGCAGACGCCGACGCCATGTTCGCTCGCGCCATCGCATCCACGCTAGGCGTCGTCGACAAGATCGACTTCGACTCCCTCGTCTTCGAGACCGACGACGAGTAGGTCCCCTGCCATGGCCGAAATGAGGTTGCAGAAGTTTCTGGCCCGGGCCGGGGTGGCCTCGCGGCGCCATGCCGAGGAACTGATCGTGGCTGGTCGCGTGACCGTGAACGGCGCGCGGGTGACCGAGATGGGCGTGAAGGTTGATCCTGCTGCGGACATGGTGGCCGTGGACGGCGCGCCCGTCGCGCTGCCCGAGGAGAACGCCACGTTCCTGCTGCACAAGCCCGCCGGCTATGTGACCACCATGAGCGATCCCCAGGGACGTCCCACCGTGGCTGCGCTCATGGCCGACGAGCTGCTTGCCCATCCGGGGCTTTTCCCCGTGGGGCGGCTGGACACCGACACCACGGGGCTTCTGCTGTTCACCGACGACGGACAGCTGGGCCATGGCCTTCTGCACCCGCGACGCCATGTGGAGAAGACGTATCTGGCCCTGGTGGAAGGGGTGCCCGACGCGGGCGACGTGCGGCGCTTGCGCGAAGGGGTTCTGCTGGATGACGGCCCCACGCTGCCGGCGGCCGTGCGCGTGCTCGAGGGCGCCGACGCCTGCCGGGCCGCGCAGCTTATCGGCGAGGGGGCCGGAGCCAGCGGGTACCGCCAGCGCCACGGGGGCAAGCGCGGCCGCGACGCGCTGGCCGCCAGGGGATCTTACGTGGAAGTGCGCCTGCGCGAGGGCCGCAACCGCCAAGTGCGTCGCATGCTGGAAGCCGTGGGGCATCCGGTGATCGCCCTGCACCGCGAGGCCTTCGGCCCGCTCGTCCTGGGGGATCTGCCCCGGGGCGCCTCGCGTCCGCTCGCGGAAGAGGAAGTGGCGCGCCTCAAGGAACTCGCGTCCTAGCCCGGATGCCGGCGAGGGCTTGGTTTGGCCCATGTTCCGGCGTCTGCGAGTATCTGAGCCGATCCGCGTCCCGGCGCGATCCGCGACGCGCGCCAACGTCGACCTCTTGTCGGGGCGCGGGTCGCAGCCGGCTTTCTTATAGATCGCAAGAATGGCAGTATCGGCAAATCTGATCGAAATCACCAACATTTTGGGATGCCGCGTCGGCGTCAGCGCTTATAATACGCGCCAGTGAAGGATACCGTTGCACCCGGGAAGGCTCGGGGCGACAGGATCGAAAGGAAGTAACCATGAGTGTTACCGTATCGACGTTTCTCAAAATGAAGGCCGAGGGCAAGAAGATCTCGATGATCACCGCCTACGACTACACCACGGCACGGCTCGTGGACGAGTCCGGCATTGATTCCATCCTCGTCGGCGACTCGCTCGGCAACGTCATGCTCGGTCTGGGCGACACCGTATCGGTGACGATGGAGGACATGATCCACCACGGGGCCGCTGTGGCCCGCGGCACGAAGAACGCGCTCGTCGTCGTCGATATGCCCTTCATGTCGTATCAGTCCAGCGTCTACGACGCGGTGGTGAACGCCGGCCGCCTCATGAAGGAGGCGCGCGCCAACGCCGTGAAGCTGGAAGGCGGTGTGGAAGTGGCGGACCGCATCCGTGCCATCGTCGACTGCCAGATCCCCGTGTGCGCCCATATCGGGCTCACGCCCCAGGGCATCAACGCGCTGGGCGGCTTCAAGGTGCAGGGCAAGACGGCCGATTCGGCCCGCAAGCTTCTGGAGGATGCCCATGCCGTGGAGGAGGCCGGCGCCTTCGCCGTGGTCCTCGAGGCCATTCCCGCCGAGCTCGCCGAACGCGTGTCGGCGGAGCTGACCATCCCCACCATCGGTATCGGCGCCGGCGCGGGCTGCGACGGCCAGGTGCTCGTGAACCAGGACATGCTCGGCATGTTCCACGACTTCACGCCGAAGTTCGTGCGCCGCTTCGCCGAGGTGGGCGACGTCATGCTCGAGGCCTACCGCGCCTACGACGCCGCTGTGAAGGACGGCTCGTTCCCCGCCGCCGAGCACACCTACGCCGCCCCCGCGGGCGTGCTGGAAAACCTCTAGGAGGCCGGCCATGGAGATCATTCGCACTGTTGCGGACATGAAGGCCCGCGCGGCCGCCTGGAAGGCCGAGGGGCTCTCCATCGGGCTCGTGCCCACCATGGGGTCGCTGCACGAGGGCCACGAGAGCCTCATGGACGCCGCCCGCGCGGCGAGCGACCGCGTCGTCGTCTCGGTATTCGTCAACCCCATCCAGTTCGGACCGGGCGAGGACTACGAGGCCTACCCGCGCGATCTCGAGCGCGATGCGCGCATCTGCGAGCGCCACGGCGTCGACGTCGTCTTCCACCCGGAAGTGGACGACATGTACGCCCCGGCCCACAACACCTTCGTGGTCATGGAAACGCTCACCGACTCGCTGTGCGGCGCCTCGCGCCCGGGGCACTTCCGCGGCGTGTGCACGGTGGTCACGAAGCTCTTCAACATCGTGCAGCCGCATCGCGCCTTCTTCGGGCAGAAGGACGCCCAGCAGCTCGCCATCATCAAGCGCATGGTGGCCGACTTGAACATGAACGTGACCGTCGTCGGCTGTCCCATCGTGCGCGAGGCCGACGGTCTGGCCAAAAGCTCGCGCAACGCCTACCTGAGCGCGGAGGAGCGCCAGGCGGCTCTCGTGCTGTCGCGGGCCATCTTCGCCGGGAAGGCGGCCGTGGAGGCGGGGGAGCGCGACGCCGCGGCGCTCAAGGCGCTCATGGGCGGCATCATCGAGGCCGAGCCGCTCGCGCGCATCGATTACGTGGAAGTCGTCGACGGTGTGACCATGCAGCCGACCGACGCCATCGGCGCCATGGCGCTCGTGGCCATGGCCGTCTACATCGGGAGCACGCGCCTCATCGACAACTTCCTGTACGAGGAAGGGGAGTAGCCCATGCTGCTGAACGTCCTGAAGGGGAAGATCCACCGCGCCCGGGTGGTGCAGGCCGAGCTTGACTATGTCGGCTCCATCACCGTGGACGCCGAGCTTGCCCGCGCGGCGGGCATCTTGGAGTACGAGAAGGTGCAGGTCGTCGACATCGACAACGGCAACCGCTTCGAGACCTACGTCATCGCCGGCGAGCCGGGAAGCGGCATGATCTGCGTGAACGGCGCGGCGGCCCACTGCGTGGAGCCGGGGCACAAGGTCATCATCATGTGCTACGCGCAGATGACTCCCGAGGAGTTCGCCGATCCCGACAACGCCCCGCGCGTGGTGTTCGTGGATGACGACAACCGCATCGCCCGCGTCACCCGCTACGAGAAACACGGACGTTTGGAAGATATGCAGTAGCGACTCCTCGGGGGGCGGGACCACGGGGCACCTTGATTCGCTCAGACAGTCCTCGATGGTATCGAAGGCCCAAGGTCGCCTTTTCCCTGCGTCGTTGCGCCTTCGATACCATCTGCGGAACTCGCTCGGTCAAGGCGCCCCGTGTTCCCGCTGCGCATTGCCACCGTTGAATATAGCAAGGAGGCTCTTATGAGGCCTATTGAAAATGTTGCCATTGTCGGGTTCGGGTCGCTGGGGGCCATGTATGCCGGCTGCTTCGGGGCCGCCATGGGGCCCGAGCGCGTTTTCGTGGTCGCCGATACGGCCCGCACCGAGCGCTATCGCGCCGAGGCCGCCACGTTCAACGGCGAGCCCATCCGCGTCACCTATCTGACCTACGATGAGGCTGCCGAGCGCGCCGCGGAGGAACCCTTCAATGTCGTCTTGTACGCCGTGAAGTACGGCGCACTGCCCGAGGCCATCGAGCAGTCGGCGCCGCTCATCGGCCCCGATACCGCCATCATCTCGGTGCTCAACGGCGTCACGAGCGAGGAGGTGCTCGCCGAGCGCTTCGGGTGGGATCGCGTCCTTTTGTGCGTCGCCCAGCAGATGGACTCCCGCAAGGTGGGCGCCACGGTGACCGCCGGCTGCGTGGGCGTGATGGCCCTGGGCGTCCACGATGCCGAGGACGCGGCCCAGCGGGCGAACCTCGAGCGCGTCACGGAATGGCTCACCGCCATCGACCAGCCCTTCATCACGCCGGATGACATCCGGCACCAGCTGTGGGGCAAGCTCATCTGCAACGTGGGGGTGAACCAGGCCTGTGCCGTCTACGACTGCTGCTTCAGCGGCATCCACGCACCCGGCGAGGCGCGCGAGGCCATGATCGCCGCCATGCGCGAGGTGGCGGCGGTGGGTCGGGCGGAAGGCGTGGATCTCACCGAAGAGGACGTGGCCTACTGGCTCGACATCATCGACCACTTGAACCCGGAGGGTCTGCCGAGCCTGCGCCAGGATGTGCTGGCGCGCCGTCCCACCGAGGTGGAGCTCTTCTCGGGCACCATCAACCGCCTGGGCGCGGCCCACGGCATCCCCACGCCGCAAAACGAGCGCTTCTACGCCGCCATCAAGGAACTCGAAAGCTCCTTCTCGTAGGGGCGAACCTCGATTCGCCCTCGTCAAGCACGTTGATCTCGCCTGAGAGGAGCGACCAAGGTCGCCCCCTACGGTTGGGTTGCGGGCCCTTTCAAGTTCACCGTCGAGTTACGTTCTCGTGACCGCTTGTTTTCAGTGATAAACTGGCGCAGGAATAACAAGCATGCACAAGGACGGCTTTTGGAGCGCAGAAAGTACATCGCCATCGTATCGGCCGCGGCGGTCGTCATCGTCGTCGCGGTCTGCGTCTACCTGGCCCAACTCTCCGCGACGGTCGCCGGCAACCTCATGACCTCCGTGGACGAGATATCCCGCCACGACGTGGAGACCATCGAGGGCACGCTGAACAATTGCTACGCGCGCCTGGGCTCGGTGGCCGACCGCCTCGAGGTCTACGACGTGCAGACGGTGCACGAGGCCCAGGAGCAGCTGAACCTGGAGGCGGCCTCATCGGCCATGTTCAACGCGGTCTATCTCATGGAAGCCGACGGCACGCTCTACAGCAGCTCGTACGTGTGCCTCGGTGCCGACGAGCACGCCTACGACGAGCTTATGGAAGACGGGCGCGAGCACTTCGCCATGCTCTACGACGACGAGAACGGCCGGCTGGAAACCACCAAGGAGTCCCTCATCTTCGGCATCCGTCTGCCCGATACGGAAATCGGCGGGCGAACCTTCGTGGCCATGCTCGCCCGCAGCGACTTGTCCACCATCTCCAGCCAGCTGGTCATCGAGAGCTTCGACGGCCAGGGCGTCTCCTCGGTCGTGAACGCGCGGGGCTATTACATCGTGAGCGCCAGCCCTGCCACCGACCTCGCCGGGCGCGACAACTTCTACGACACGCTCGAGGCCGGGCGCATCGACGACGGCGTCACGGTGGAGGACATCCGCCGCAACATCGCCGCGGGCGAGAGCTTCGTCATCAATTGCACAACGAGCGCCGGCGAGGATCTCGTCATGTCCTTCGCGCCGGTCGCAGGTACCGAGTGGTCGTTCATCATGACGGTTCCGACGGAGGTGTTCAGCCAGCGCTTCGCCCCCTTTATCGCCATGACGGTGGGCATGCTCGGGGCCATGGTGGCGGTCATCTCCGTCATGCTGGCGGTCATCTACCGGTTCATGAGGCAGTCGATCCAGGCTCGGGCGGAGGCCGTCGCGCGCACGGAGTTCCTTTCGAACATGAGCCACGAGATCCGCACGCCCTTAAACGGCATCATCGGCCTGAACCATCTGATGGAGCGGCACGTGGACGACGCCACCGCCATGCGCGACTACGTGAATCGGCTCGGCAAGGCCGCCCAGTACCTGCTATCGCTCGTGAACGACATCCTGGACATGTCGAAGCTGCAGGCCGGCAAGGTCGATTTGACGAGCGAGCCTTTCGACGTGAACGCGCTGGTCGACAATGTCTGCGAGATGCAGCGTGGGCCCATGGCTGACCGCGGGATCCGCTTCGAGCTGTCGCGCACGGTCGAGCACCCGTGGCTTCGAGGCGACGAGGTGCGCCTGTCGCAGGTTCTCATGAACATCCTGTCGAATGCGGTGAAGTTCACGCCCGAGGACGGCCGCATCACCATGAAGGTGCACGAGGCGGTGTACGCGTCGGGAAATGAGGCCGTGCTCACGGTGTCGATCGCCGATACCGGCTGCGGCATGACCAAGGAGTTCGCCGAGCACGTCTTCGACGCCTTCACGCAAGAGCGCAACCGCAACAGCGATTCCCAGAAGGGCACGGGGCTGGGCATGTCCATCAGCTACCTGCTCATGACGCAGATGGGCGGCTCCATCACGGTGGAAAGCGAGCCGGGGTGCGGTTCCTGCTTCACCGTCATCGTGACGCTTCCTACTGTCGCGAATGGTGATGGGTCGACGCCTGCTCAGGCGCCCTCGCTGATTTCGTCGAGCGTAGAAAGCGCGGAAGGCGTGGGAGGCTCAGAACGCGCGGAAAAGGTGGAAGCCGAAGTCGCCGAAACCGCCGAAGCCGTCGAAGCCCCCGGGGCCCCCGGAGCCGTTCGGGCTGTCTCCTCGCCGTCTGGTGCCGAAGCCGCTCGGGTGCCCGTCGAGATCCTCGTGGCCGAGGACAACGAGCTGAACGCCGACATCATCTCGTCCATCCTCACCGAGGAGGGCTTCTCCATCACCGTGGCCGAAAACGGCGAGGAGGCCGTGCGCCTGTTCTCCGAATCGCCGGTGGGACATTTCGCGGCCATCCTCATGGACGCCCAGATGCCGGTCATGGACGGCTACGAGGCCTCTCGCGCGATCCGCGATCTGAAGCGAGCCGATGCCAAGACGGTGCGCATCTTCGCCTGCACGGCCTCCACGTTCGCCGAAGATCGCAATCGCGCTCTGGCATCGGGCATGGACGACTTCCTCAGCAAGCCTTTGAACGTGACGGTCATGCTGCAAAAGCTTGAGGCCGTTCGGAAGAGCGGTGCCTCATGAGTAGCGAGAGCCGCAGAACGCATCGCAGGATGATCGAGCCGGCATTGTCGCCGACGCAAAGCGTCGCGCCGCCGATCCCTCGTCGCGGCATGACCCGCCGCGCCTTCTGCGCGGGAGCGGCCTTCCTCGCGGCCGCGGGGGCGCTGCCCCTTGCCGGTTGCAGCGGCCTGCCCTTCACGGGTGCCGCGCCCGTTCGTCTGGTGGTCAAGGTGCCCCGCACGGGCCACGATGTCGTCTTCGACGACTCCATCAGTCAGGTGGAGATGGTCATCCAGGGCATGGCCGACGAGTTCCAGCGCACCTACGCGCGCCCCGTCGACGTCGAGGTCATCGTCTTCGAGCAGAACCAGTACGACGAGGCCGTCGAGGGGTCGTTCGATACGGATAAGTCACCGGACGTGCTTTACGGCGACTACTTCAACATCTCCACCTACATTCGCACCGGGCGCGTCGTGCCGTTGGACGATGTCGCCACTCCGGCTATCCGCGACGACCTCTTCGACGATTTGTGGAACATGGGCGTGGTGGAGGGCCGCGCGTATATGATGCCCTATCTGGCGCGCCAGAACGTGCTCGCCTACAACAAGGAGATGTTCCGCAACGCGGGGCTTGGGGAGTTCATCGCCGAAGGGGAAATCACCGCCTGGTCGCTGAGCGAGTGGACGCGCATCTTGGACGCGCTTTCCGCCTCGCTTCCCGAGGGAAGCTTCCCGATGATGATGTACGCGGGCAGTTCCCAAGGCGACACCCATATCGTGACGCTTCTGCGCTCGGCCGGATCCAACATCTACGACGAGGCTGGCCACTTCAATCTCTCGGCACCCGAGGGTGTGTCGGCGTTCCGGTGGATTCAGGACGGCGTGGGACGCGGCTGGTTCCCGCCCCATGCGGAGAATCTCGAGATCGAAGACTGCTCCAGTTTGTTCCGCCAGGGGCAGTTGGCCATCTACATGGTGAACAACGCCTCCATCACCCGCTACGGCGATGCGGTGGGGCTCGTGAACTTCCCGGGGCCCGATGCCGACGGCAGCGCCACTGCCTTCGCCTCGGGCTTCCAGATCTTCGACAACGGCGATGCTGAGAAGCTGCAGGTGGCGAGGGATTTCCTCTCCTTTGTGTACGGCGATGGGTGCTGGCTCGACTACGCGGCGGGCGCGATACCGGCGAGCAAGCGCGTGTCCGACCGCTACGGGGCCGACATTCCCTTCTACGATCTGTTCCGCGCCAATGCCGGCAACGTATGGGATTTCACGGGCAACAACCCCGACACCCAAACAGTGCGCGAAATCTTCTATACGGGCATCCACGATCTGCTCATGGGCAAGACGACTCCCGAGGAGTGCGCCGCCTTTTTGGACGAGCGCTGCAACGCCGCCATCGACGAAGGCTGGGCCAAAAGCCAGCTGCATGAGTAGAGAGAAGTATAGCAAAGTTTCTCTAAAATACTAGTACAAATGTACGTTGCATTATGGTACCATATAACTGGCTGGGTGGCATGGTTGCCTCAGATAAGGAGGTTGCCATGGTTACTTGGACGCAATTGCTGACATTCGTCCTCGTGATTATTGCGGTGATCGATCTGACCGTAAGGGCCAGAAAGTGAAATAGCCGCTCCCGGTAAGTACGGAAAACGGCTACTTCGCCAAGCTACAAACTTGAAAACGAGGTAGCCGCCGTTCGCCCCGGCAAGCCACCCAGCCCCGTCAGTATATAACCCCAAACGGAATCCTGTCAAACATTGCGGAGGCGGAGAGACGTGCGGAAAATGCGGCGCTGGCGGGTGTTTGGGCGCGGGGGCGGTTCGTTCGTATACAATGGGTGGTGACTGGTACCTGATCGATTGAGGAAACAGACACTCCCATGACTGAATCTGCTGAACTGAACGGCGCCAACGCCCCCTTCTCGGCCGTGGCCGTCATAGGTCTCGGGCTCATCGGGGCGTCGTTGGCCGGGGCGCTTGCGGCCAAGATGCCCGGCGCGCGCGTCTTCGGGGTGGATACCGACGCCGCCACCTGCGCCGCCGCCACCGATCGCGGCTGGTGCGACGCGGCCTCGGGCCCCGACGACCCCGCCTTCCGCGCTTTCATCGAAAACGACTGCGAGCTCGTGGTCATCGCCACGCCGGTGGCCGCTGTGGACGACTACCTCGCCCGCCTGCGCGACTGGGGCTACACCGGCGTCGTCACCGACACCATCTCCACTAAAGGCCACATCCTCGCCGCGGCCGCCGAGCTTCTGCCGGCGCCTGCACGCTATGTGCCGGGCCACCCCATGGCCGGCTCCGAGCAGAGCGGCATCGCCGGCGCCCGCGCCGATCTCTTCGAGGGCGCGAACTGGATCCTCTGCCCCGACGAGTCCACCGTTCCCGAGGACTTCCAGCACCTGCACGAGCTGGTGACCGGCCTCGATGCCCGCGTGGTGTCGCTGCGCCGCGAGGAGCACGACGCCGCCGTGGCCGTGGTGAGCCACGTGCCGCACATGGTGGCCTCCTCCCTCATGCAGCTGGCGAGCGCGCACGCCGACGACACCGGCTCCATCATGCGGCTGGCCGCCGGCGGCTTCAAGGACACCACGCGCATCGCCGCGGGCAGCCCGAAGCTGTGGTGCGGCATCGCCTTCGACAACGCCTGCGCCCTGAAAAGCGGCCTGGACGAGATGGCCTCCATCCTGGGCTCGTTCGCCGCCGCGCTGGAAACCGGCGACCGCGAGACGTTCACGCGCCTGCTCGCCGAGGCCGCCGACGCCCGCCGCGCGCTGCCGGCCGCCTGGGTGCCCTCCACCGAGAAGCTGCTCGAGGTGCGCATCCCCATGGTGAACCGCACCGGCGTGGTCGCGGAGGTCTGCACCATTGCCAGCTCGGTGGGTTGCAATATACAATCTATTGACATCGACCACATCAGCGAGGGCAACGCCGTGCTCTCCCTCATCCTCACCGATGAAGGCGATATCGGCCAGCTTTCGATGCAGCTGATCAACGCCGGTTTCTCCGTATCGTTCAGTCCGCTCATGCCGAAGGAGTACGCTCATGTCGAATAGCGAATTCGCAGAACCCTACACGATCATCGAGCCTTTCGGGGGGCCCTTCAAAGGTGACGTCACGGTGCCGGGCGACAAGTCCATCTCGCACCGCGCCGTGCTGTTCGCGGCCATGGCCGAGGGCACCTCGCATCTTTCCGGCGTACTCGATTCCGAGGACGTGCGCGCCTCCATTCGCGCTGTGGAGGCTCTGGGCGCCGAGGTCGATTTGAAGGCCCAGCCCGACGGGTCGCTTTCCGGCACCGTCACCGGCTGGGGCGCCGAGGGGCCCAGCCAGCCTGCCGCCCCCATCGACTGCGGCAACTCGGGCACCACGGCGCGCCTGCTCATGGGCATTGTGGCCCCGTGGGACATCGAGGTGACCATCACCGGCGACGAGTCGCTCAAGAAGCGCCCCATGCGCCGCATCGTGGCGCCCCTGGCGAAGATGGGCGTCGATTTCAAGCCCGAGACGCCGGAGACGCTGCCCATCACCGTGTGCGGCAACCGCGCCCTGCGCGCCATCGACTACGCGAGCCCCATGGCCTCCGCTCAGCTGAAGACCGCCGTGCTCTTGGCCGGCGTTTTCGCCGACGGCACCACCACCGTGAACGAGCCAGCGCCCTCGCGCAACCACACCGAGCTCATGCTGCCGGAGTTCAACGTGCCCACCACCGCCGGCACCCGCGTGGCCACGGTGACCGGCCCCGCCGAGATGCTCGCCTCCGACGTCGTCGTGCCGGGCGACCCCTCCTCGGCCGCCTTCGTGGCCGCGGCCGCCCTGCTGAAGCCGGGCAGCTCCGTCACCATTCAGAACGTGTCGCTGAATCCGGCCCGCATCGGGTTCGTGCGCACGCTGGAGCGCATGGGCGCCGACATCCGCGAGTCCTACGGCGGGCATGAGGGCAAGGAGCCCCGCGGCACCATCACGGTGAACTACACGCCCGTGCTGCGCGGCTGCGAGATCCCCTCCCAGCACATCGCCTCGGTCATCGACGAGATCCCCGTGCTCGCCCTGGTGGCGGCCCATGCCCGGGGCATCACGGTGTTTCACGAGGTGGGGGAGCTGCGCGTGAAGGAATCCGACCGCCTCAAGGCCATCATCGACGGCCTGGCGCTTCTCGGCGTGGACGCCTGGGAAGAGGGCGACGATTTGTTCGTCGAAGGCAACCCGCAGCTGCAGGTGCCCCAAGGTCTCGTCTTCGAGTCTTACGGTGACCACCGTCTGGCCATGACCTGGGCGCTCGTGGGCGCCTGCGGGCGCGTGCCCGTATCGGTGACCCGCTTCACCTGCGTGGCCGTGAGCTACCCCGACTTCCTCGCCGACTTGAAGGGACTGGTGAAATAGTGATCGTCGCCATCGACGGGCCCTCCGGGGCCGGAAAGTCCACCGTGGCCAAGGCCGTGGCCAAAGAGCTCGGCTTCTCCTGCCTCGATACCGGGGCCATGTACCGCGCTATCGCCTGGCGCGCGCTGCAGGACGGCGTCGCGCTCGACGACGAGTCGGCCTTGGGAGTTATCGCCCGCACCTACGACATTGCCTTCGGGCATGTGGAAGGCGACCCGGTGCCGCGCCGCGTATTCATCGGCGACGATGAGGTGACCGACGCCATCCGCACCGCCGAGATCGACCGCGCGGTGAGCCCGGTGTCCGCCGCGCCCGCCGTGCGCGAGGCGCTGCTCGACCAGCAGCGCCGCATCGGCAACGCCGGCGACTACGTGGTGGAGGGCCGCGACATCGGTACCGTGGTGTTTCCCGATGCGGCCGTGAAGGTGTTCCTCACCGCCTCCGACGAGGAGCGCGCCCATCGCCGGGTGCGCCAGAACGTCGATCGCGGCATCGGTTCCATCGACTACGACGAGGTGCTGGCCGACCTGCGCCGGCGCGATGCGGCCGACTCCTCCCGCGCCACAGCGCCCTTGCGCCCCGCCGACGACGCCGTGCACATCGACTCCACCGCTCACTACATCGAGGAAGTCATCGAGCAGATCTGCACGCTAGCCCGAGAGGCGCGCTGATGTTCCTAAAATACTCCGAAATGTGGGACATGGATCTGGGTGGCGAACCCAGCAAGAACGAGATCCCGCACTGGTTCGGCAATGCGGCCTACGTGGTGGTGGGCGGCCTGTGCAAGCTGCTGTTCCGCTACCGGGTGGACAACCGCGACAAGCTGCGCGCTTTCCAAGGCGCGGAAGGGGCGCTCGTCATCTGCAACCACACGTCGTTCTTCGACGTCGTCTTCATGTACCTGGCCGCGCGCCCGAAGCAATGGGTGCGCCTCATGGGCCGCGACAGCCTCTTCGACAACGCCCACGGCCTGCTCGGCCAGGCGCTCTCGCGGGTGGGCGCCTTCCCCGTGAAGCGCGACACCGCCGATATGACCTCCATCAAGCGCGCCGTGCGCATGCTCAAGCGCCAGGAGCTCGTGGGCATCCTACCCGAGGGCACGCGCCGTGGCAAGACCGACCGGGTGCCCTCCATCCATGCCGGCGTGTCGGTGATCGCCCGCATGGCGAAGGTGCCCATCCTGCCCATGACCGTGCGCGGCGTGGAGCGCATCAAGCAGAAGGGCCAGCGCGTCCATTTCCCGAAGGTGACCGTCGACTACGGCGATCCCATTCTCGTCGGCGATTTCGACTTCCTGCCGAAGGACGAGCGCGTGGAAGCCTGCACCTGGTACGCCATGCGCGAGTGCTTCGCGCTGTACTACCGCTGCGCTCCCGAGGACGTGGACATGGCGGCGCTGTTCCCCGAGACGCGCGACTACGCCCCGGTGTTCGCCGAGCATCCTATCCCGCGCCACACGAGCGAGGAGCTGGCCCGCGCCGCCCGCACCGCTCGCGCCGAGAAAGCCGCCAAGGCCGCCGCGAAAGCGAAGGAGAGCTAACCGTGGAAGTGATTCGCGCGAAGCGGGCCGGGGCCTGCTACGGGGTGCAGCGGGCGCTGGACATGGCCGACGAGGTCATCGCCGACGGGAGCCGGGCCTACACGCTCGGGCCACTCATCCACAATCCGCAGGTGGTGGCCGATCTGGCCGCCCGCGGCGCCGAGGCCGTTGGTTCCGTGGAAGATATCTGCTGGGAAGGTGCCGCAGCCGGGGACGCGTCAGCGGAAGGGTCAGCTTCCGCAGCCGGGGACGTGCCGGCGGTGGTCATCCGTTCTCATGGGGTGACGCCCCAGGTGCTCGCCGCTGTGGAAGATCGCGGGTTCACTGTGGTCGATGCCACCTGCCCCCATGTGTCCCGGGCCCAGCACGCCGCCGCGGAGCTGGCCGGCGAGGGCTGCCGCGTCATCGTGGTGGGGGAGGCGGGGCACCCGGAAGTGGAGGGGCTCACTGCCTGGGCCGAGGAAGCCGGCGGCAAGGTGGACGTGGTGGCCGCGCCCGAGGAGATCCCGGAGGGCCTGTACGATCCGGTGGGCGTGGTGGCCCAGACGACCCAGCGCCGCGAGAACTTGGAGGCGGTGGTGGCCGCCCTGCGCGCGGCGGGGCTTGAGCCCATCGTGAAGAACACCATCTGCTCGGCCACGCGCCAGCGCCAGGAGGCCGCAGCCGATCTGGCTTCGGCCGTGGACGCTATGGTGGTCATCGGCGGCCGCAACTCGTCGAACACCACGCGGCTGGCCGAGGTGTGCGCGCTCACCTGCCCGCGCACCTTCCACATCGAATCGGCCGACGAGCTGGATCCGGCCGCCTTTGCCGGTTGCCGCCGCGTGGGCGTCACGGCCGGCGCGAGCACCCCTGAGAACCAGATCGCCGCCGTGGAAAAATTCTTGCGCGCCCTGTAGCCATGGCCACCTACCCCGGAAAAGACATCGAGCGCGAGGCCAATGCGCCCTGTGCCGCCTGCGAGCAGGCGACCCTCACTCCTGCCGAGGCGGCGGCCGCGGCCTGGGCGGGGCCGGCGGCGCGCATTATCGCCGTGGAGCCGGAAAGCCCCGCCGACGACGCCGGCTTTGCGCCCGGCTGCTACCTCACGACTGTGGACGGCGAGCCTTTGCGCGACATCATCGACTGGCGCTGGCTTGCCGCCGACGACGTTATCACTGTGGGCTACATCGATTTGGATGGCGAGGCCGGGGAGGTGGAGCTGGAGCGGGAGCCGGGTGAACGGTGGGGCTTTGAATTCGACGGCGTCCTGTTCGACCGTGTGAAGCTCTGCCGCAACGCCTGCGTGTTCTGCTTCATGCGTCAGCTGCCCGACGGCGTGCGCCCCTCGCTCGTGCTGCGCGACGACGACTTCCGTCTGAGCTTCCTTTCGGGCACCTTCGTCACGCTCACGAACTTGAAGCCGGAAGACGAGACCCGCATCATCGAGCAGCACATCAGCCCCTTGCGGGTGAGCCTGCACGCGAGCGAGCCGGATCTGCGCCGCCGCATGATCGGCAAGCACGCCGCCCATGGCCTGGCGGCCCTCGACCGTCTCCTGGCGGCCGGCATCGAGGCCCATGCGCAAATCGTGCTCATGCCCGGCGTGAACGACGGCGACGCTTTGCGCGAGACCTTGGAATGGGCCTGGGAGCGCCCCGGCATAAACGGCGTGGGCATCGTGCCTCTGGGCTTCACCAAGCACCAAACGGCCCTGCACGAGAGCTTCACGACGCCCGAGGCCGCCCGCGGCGTCATCGATGTGATCGCCCCCTTCCAGCAGCGCGCCCGGGCCGAGCGCGGAGGCCCCTGGGTCTTCGCCGCCGACGAGTTCTACGTGAACGCCTTCGGCGCCGACACCCCGGCCCATATCCCGCCGGCCTCCGACTACGGCGACTACGACATGTTCGAGGACGGCATCGGCATCGTCCGCTCCTATGTGGACGAGTTCGAAGAGGTCTGCGAAAACGGCCTGGCTGCCCGCGCCGCTGAGGCGCTGGCCGCTCGAAACCTCACGGCCCGCTACATCATCGGCGAGGCCATGCAGCCCTTCCTGGACGCCATGATCGCGAACAGCTCCCTGGCCGGCCGCCTCGTCCCCCTCACGGTGAGAAACGACTACTTCGGCGGCAACGTCAACGTCACCGGCCTCCTCACCGCCTCCGACATCGCCCCCGCCATCAAGGCCGCCAGCGAGGAAGAAGAAGGGACCCACCAGCTCTTCCTTCTCCCTAAAGTCATCTTCAACGACAACGGCGTGACGCTCGATGACATGACCGTGCAGGATATCGAAAACGCGGCCGGCGCCCCGGTGTCCGTGGTATCCTGTAACCCGCTCGATTATCTGCCTGAGATCATAAAGCTCGCCCAAGACGAGTCGTAAAGAATAGCGAGGATACCCATGGCCCTTCCCATCGTCGCCATCGTGGGCCGCCCGAACGTGGGCAAGTCCACCTTGGTCAACCGCATCGCCCAAACCGGCGACGCCATCGTGCACGAGATGCGCGGCGTCACCCGCGACCGCAGCTATCATAAGGCCGACTGGAACGGCGTCGAGTTCATGCTCATCGACACCGGCGGCATCGAGATGGGCGGCGACGACGCCTTCCAAGGCTCCATCCGCGCCCAGGCCTTCGAGGGGGCGCGCGAGGCCGACGTCATCATCTTCCTCGTGGACGGCAAGGCCGGCATCAACACCGACGACGAGGAGGTGGCCCGCATCCTGCAGAAGGCGGGCAAGCCGGTGTTCGTCGCCGTGAACAAGATGGACAACCCGGCCCGCATGGATGAAGTGTGGGAGTTCTACGCGCTCGGCCTGGGCGACCCGTGGCCGGTGAGCGCCCAGCACGGCAACGGCACGGGCGACTTGTTGGATGAGGTCGTGAACGAGCTGCGAAAGGTAGAGGTCGTTCCGGAAGAGGAGGTCGAGGCCATCAACGTGGCCATCATCGGCCGCCCGAATGCGGGGAAAAGCTCGCTCACCAACAAGCTCACCAACAACAACCGCTCCATCGTGTCCGATGTGGCCGGCACCACGCGCGACGCCATCGACACCCTGGTCGAGCACGAGGGGCAGATGTACCGTATCGTGGACACCGCGGGCCTGCGCCGCAAGAGCCAGATCGACGAGGACGTGGAATACTACGGCTTCGTGCGAGCCATGCGCGCCATCGACCGCGCCGACGTGGCCCTGCTCGTCATCGACGGCACCCTGGGCCTCACCAACGAGGACCAGCGCGTGGCCGGGTATGCCGCCGAGCGCGGGTGCGCCATGGTGATCGTGCTGAACAAGTGGGATATCGTGGAGGGCCCCGAGGAGAAGGCGAAGATCCGCGAGCGCATCGAGGACCGCATGACGTTCGTGGGCTACGCGCCGGTGGTGGCCATCTCTGCGCTCACCGGCAAGCGCGTCGACCGCATCTGGAGTGCCATCGACGACGTGTATGCCAACTACAGCCGCACCATCCCCACGGCCCGTTTGAACACCTGGCTCGCCGGTATCCGCGAGACGGGGCACACCGTGTCGAAGGGCAAAGCGGCGTTACGCATGAAGTACCTCACCCAGACCGGCACCTGCCCGCCGCACTTCACCTTCTTCGTGAATCGCCCCGATGTCGTGGACGACAACTACGAGCGCTACCTTGAGAACCGCATGCGCGAGGCCTTCCCCTTGGAGGGCACCCCCATCCGCCTCAAGTTCAAGAAGAAGGACTAACCCGTGGACACCGTCATCACGTATCTGACCCTGTCGTTCATCGTCTCGTTTTTGCTGGGCTCCATCCCCTGGGGCGTCATCGTCTCGAAGCTGGCCTTTCACAAGGACATCCGCGACGAGGGATCGGGAAACATCGGCACCACCAACGCCTTCAGGGCCATGGGGAAGGTCGGGGGTGCGCTCGTGTTCGTGCTCGATTTCGGGAAGGGGCTTTTGTCCGGCTGGCTCGCGGCCTTTGTGTTCGCCCCGGCCATAGCTGCGGTGCCGGTGGACGCCGTCACTCCCGACGGCCAGCTGCTTCTCGGCATCTTCGGCAATCCGGCTTTGAATCCGGTGGGCCTCGCTTTGGCCCTCGCTTTCGCGGGCTGCACGCTCGGCCACATCTTCAGCCCCTGGCTCAAGTTCAAGGGCGGCAAGGGTATCGCGGTGGCCGCCGCTTGCCTGTGGTTCGTATTCGGTCCGGTGGGTTTTTTCATCGAGATCGCCGCGTTCGCCCTCGGCATCGCCATCACCCGCTGCGTGTCCGTGGGCTCCATCGCCGCGGCGGCCATCTGCCCGCTGCTCGCCCTATACTTCTACTGGGGCCAGTGGGTACCTTGGCTCATCATCGCTGCCACGGCCTGCGTCGTCATCTGGGCCCACCGCGCCAACATCGCCCGCCTGCGCGCGGGCACGGAGAACAAGATAGGTGGTAAGAAAGCAGCCTAGCATCAACCATGGTTGAGCGAAGCGGAGATACGGGGTGTTCTGACCGAGCGAGTTCCGCAGCGACTGAAACAGGACTCAATGTCCTGTTTCACAAAGCGAGGACTGTCTGAGCGAATCAGAATACCGCGTAGCTCCGCTCTGGGGGAGTTGCGACCAAGAGAGAGGATTGATATGCGCGTAGCAGTGATTGGGGCCGGCAGCTGGGGAACGGCGTTGGCGCTCGTGCTGGCGGAAGCAGGCCACGAGGTGGTGCTCTGGGCCCGCACGCCCGAGGTGGCCCGTGCCATCAACGAGGAGCACCGCAACCCTCGGTACCTCTCGGACTACCGCCTTCCTTCCGCCATCCGCGCCACCGCCGACTACGCGTGTGCCTGCGAGGGCGCTGAGGCCGTGGTCATCGTGACGCCCTCGGCCGCCCTGCGCTCGGTGGCCGCCGACCTGCGAGAGCTCATTGCGCCTGCGACCCCCATCGTCATCTGCTCGAAGGGCGTGGAGGAAAAGACGGGCCTGCTTCCCATCGATACCTTCGCCGCCGAGCTGGGGAACGCCGGGCGCATGGCGGTGCTGTCGGGCCCCACCCATGCCGAGGAGGTTATTTGTCGCAAGCCGTCGGCCGCGGTGGTGGCGTCGGCCGACGAGGGGACGGCGCTGTTCTTCCGCGACCTGTTCGCCACGCGGTTCTTCCGCACCTACACCTCCGACGACCCGGTCGGGGTGGAGCTGTGCGCCGCCTTCAAGAACGTCATCGCCATTGCCGTGGGCATCTCCTACGGCATGGGCTTCGGCGACAACACTGCGGCGATGCTGATCACCCGCGGTCTCGCCGAGATGAGCCGCATGGTGGTGGCCGCCGGGGGAGAGGCACTCACCTGCATGGGGCTCGGGGGCGCCGGCGACATGGTGGTCACCTGCATGTCGCAGCACTCGCGCAACCGGCGGTTCGGCGAGCAGTACGTGGCCCGCGGCCTTACCCTGGACGATTTCACGGCGCAGACCCACATGGTGGTGGAAGGGGCCATCGCCTGCAAGACCCTGGCCACGCTCGAGGCCCGCTACGGGGTCGATTTGCCTCTGACTGATACGGTGCGCAGCGTCGTGTGGGAAGGGGTGAACCCGCGCGAGGCCGCGGCCGCCCTCATCGATCGGCCGCTGAAGAGCGAGTTCTACTAGAGCGATCTTTCAGGTTGTCCGGCCTTTAACGCCGGGACGGGGGTGCCGTGCTCAAACAGCGGTCTATGGCACTTCTCGTCTGGGGGTTCGGGCCTTTCCGTTTGCCATAGACCGAACTGCGCGCGGCACCCCCGCCCCGAATCTCGGGTTTGCTTCGTAAAATACGAGCGATTGCCTTAAGATTTCGCCAGGTAAACGGGGTGCATACATGGTCGCAACCGTCGGGCCTTCCCGCTTTCACGAGGACGGGAAGGCCTTATTGTTGTCATCAGCCGAGCGGAAGGGCGGAAATCCGGGCAACCGGGCGCCCGTACCGCGAGGTCCTTGACAACCAATTCGAGCTTTCCGTCGCACCGTCTCCTGCGTGAACCCTCCTCTCTCCTCTCTCAAAACCCTCGCGGCGGAAACGATTTCCATGCGCACGTTATCCCCTTCTCCTCCGTGCGTACTGAGCAAAGCTCCTCCGGTTCCCCTGCCGGAGGAGCTTTTTTATGGGCATCTCTTTGCGGCCGCGCCTCGTTTTCCCCTTGTCGTATGCCGTTTTCGCCTTGCAGTTTCCCCTCTGATGACGTACTGTTAAGCAAGCAAATTTCGAAGGGGAAGGGTGCGCCGCCGCTATGAAGACGACCGAGAACGCCGTCCGGGATCGGAAGGGCTTCGCGCGCCTGACCTTGGTCATCGTGCTCATCTTTGCGGTCATGGGGGCCTCTATCTGGGCCGTCTCGAAGAAGACCTCCGACGACATGGCCGATGCCGCCATTCTGAACCTCAACGAGAACTTGAACCTCATGGAAAGCACGGTGGAGGCCATTCAGGACAGCGAGGCGCAGTTCCAACGGCTTTTGGCCACCGAGCTGGCCGCTGCGGGCGATCCGGCCGCCGCTGTGGAGCGCTTGGGCAAAAGCGATGCCGCCGCGCTCATCTCCGTCGTGCCCCAGGGGGCCGACGTCGGCGTCTCCAACGACGGCGCCCCCTTCGATCCGGCGTCGCTCGATTTCAGCGGCGGGGGAGCCATCGGGGGGCTGCCCGTCTCCCAGGCCTATGTGAACGCCGAGGGCAGCTGGGCTTACACGGTGAAGTGTCCCATCGAGCGCGACGGCGTCCCCATCGCCGAGCTGTACACCGAGTACACCTTCGATGCCATCGACCAGTCGCTGCCCCAGGGCTTCTACGGCCAGCGGGCCGTGCTCTATCTCATGGACGCCGCCACGGAGCGCTTCGTGCTGAAGCCCGAGGGCATGGGCGAGCGTGATGCGGGGCATGTGAATCTGGAGGACTTCTACCGGGCCAACAACATCACTGACCCGGCCATTCTCGCCATGGTGGAAGACGGCATCGCGAACCGCGAGAACATCATGTTCGCCCATAAGGTGAAGGGCACTGAGGCCCTGTGCTATTTGTGGTCCATCGGAGATGGCACCACCTATCTGGTGGGCTATGTGCCCATGGAGGCCATCCAGCGCGAGGCCCAGGCGGTGAACGTCGCTCTGGTCATGGTGGCTTCCATCACGATTGCGGCCTTCTGCCTGTGCGTCATCCTCTACGGCTTCAACCGGCGCAAGCAGGCCCGGGCCCAGCGGGCACGGGAGGAGGAACGCGCGCTGCACGCCGAGCAGCTCGCCCAGGCGCTTCGGGCGGCCGAGGTGGCCAACGAGTCGAAGTCGGCCTTCCTTGCCAACATGTCCCACGACATCCGCACCCCTATGAACGCCGTGCTTGGCTTCACCACCATCATCGAGAAGGAGGCCGACAACCCCGCGAAGGTGCGCGACTGCGCCGGCAAGATCATGGCCTCGGGGCGCCATCTGCTCGACCTCATCAACGACGTGCTGGACATCTCGAAGATCGAGAGCGGCAAAGCGTCGCTCACCTTGGCGGAGTTCGATTTGGGCGACTCTCTGGCGGCGGCGGAATCCATCATCGCGCCCATGGCCCGGGACAAGGGGCAGACGTTCTGCGCGGAGATCCGCTCTGTCCGCCACGAGCGCCTCATCGGCGACGAGACGCACCTCAACCAAATTCTGCTGAACTTGCTGTCGAATGCCGTGAAGTACACCCCGGAGGGCGGTCGCATCTGGCTGCGCTTCATCGGGCTTCCGGCGCATTCCAACGCACTGGAGCATCTGCGCATCGAGGTTGAGGACGATGGCTACGGCATGACGCCGGAGTTCCTTAAGACCATCTTCGACTCGTTCACGCGCGCCGAGAACTCCACCACCAACAAAGTGCAGGGCACGGGGCTCGGCATGTCCATCACCAAGAGCCTCGTCGACCTCATGGGCGGTACCATCGAGGTGGAAAGCGAGGTGGGGAAGGGGTCGTTGTTCCGGGTCGATCTGGAGCTGCGCATCCCCGAGGAGCAGGCTGCCGGATACTTCTGGGAGCGCGCCGGCATCAAGGGCATGCTCGTGGCGGACGCCTCGCCTGCGGCGCACGGGGCCATCGCCGAGTTCATGGAGGGCACGGGCGTGGAAGTGGACGGGGCGGCCAGTGCCGATGCGGCTCGCAAGCTGGTGGAGGCGCGCGGCAGCTACGACGTGGTGCTCGTCGGCGTCCCGTGGCTTAATGACGCCGCCGTGCGCGCGGCCGACGACCTGCGGGCGAGCGCGGAGACGCCGCTTCTGTTCATGCTCGAGCACACCTTCGACCAAGACGACGATGTGGTGCTGCCGCAAGGCGCGGCGGTGCTGACCAAGCCCTTCTTCCCCTCCATGCTGAAGCAGAAGATCGAGACCGTGCGCGGCGTGGGCACTGACGAGGACGACGATCTGGCCCAGGTACTTTCCGGCAAGCACTTCCTCGCCGCCGAGGACAATTTCCTCAACGCCGGCATCCTCACGGATCTGCTGGAGATGGAGGGCGCCACGGTGGAGATCGTCGAGAACGGCAAGCTGGCCGTCGAGCGCTTCGAGCGCTGCGAGCCCGGCGAGTTCGACGCCATCCTCATGGACGTGCAGATGCCAGTCATGAACGGGCATGCGGCCGCCCAGGCCATCCGGGCGCTCGCGCGGGCGGATGCGGCGACTATTCCCATCTTCGCCATGACCGCCGATGCCTTCGTGGAAGACGAGAAGGCGGCGCTGGCCGCCGGCATGAACGCCCATGTGGCGAAGCCCTTGGAGATAGACGAGCTGCGGCGCGCCGTCGACCGCTTCGTCGAGAAAGGACGATCATGAGACCTATCGCGAGCAAGCGCGTCCGCAAGGGGGCCGTGGCAGTCGTCGCGCTCGTCGGCGCTCTGGTGCTCGGAGCCTGCAGCACCTCGGCGCCGGCGGAGAATTTGGCCGTGCAGGATGTCGACGAGGAGAGGACGGTGAACTTCTTCAGCCCCATGGAGAAGATCAGCCCCGACACCGAGAACACGGCCCGCACGGCCAGCGACCTGACGATCGCCATGGCGGAGGAGCGGCTCGGGCTCACGCTGGCCTATCACACCTACACGGCCGAGAACTACCAGGACAAGACCTACGACGAGGTGTGCCTGGAGCGGGCCCGCAATAATTCGGACGATCTGTACCTGCTGAACACCGACACCATCGTGACCCTCGGGTCGGAGGGGCACCTCGCCGACTTGTCGGGGCTTTCCTGCGCCCAGAACCTGCGGGAGGTGGTGCGCACGGCCAACACGGTCGACGGCAAGCTCGTGGCCATTCCCCAAGAGGTGGTGGCCTACGGCCTGTTCGTGAACAAGGATATCTTCGACGAATGCGAGCTTTCGCTGCCGAACACGCCCGAGGAGTTTCTGGAATGCTGCCGGGTTCTCAAAGAGAAGGGCTATGAGACGCCCGTCGGCGCCAACCGCTGGTGGCTGGAGACCTTCGTTTTCGCCCAGGCCTACGCCGATCTGTACAACGGAGGAGATGTGGCCGCCGAGGTGCAGGCTCTCAACGCCGGCGAGACCCGTTACAGCGACTACATGCGCCCCGGATTCGAGTTCTTGAAGACGCTGATCGGCCTCGGCTACGTCGACGCCGAGAACGCGCTGGTGAGCGAGGCCTTCGAGGGGGCCGGCGAGGGCGAGGACTTCATGGCGGGAACGTGCCCCATCGTCATGGCCTACTGGGGCGCGGCCAACACCGATACCGCCTACGGCAGCCCCTCATTCGATATGGAGGTTATCGGCTTCCCGAGCGCGCGCGGCCAGATGCCCGTGCTCTCCATGACCGGATGCGCCGTGGGCGAGCGGGCCGAGCACCGCGACGAGGCTCTCAAGGTGGTGGACGTCATCTGCTCGGACGAGGCCCTGCAGCTGTACGCCGAGACCAACCGCGTTATCTCGCCTTCGAAGAACGTGGAAGTGGATTGCGCCGAGCCGCTTCGCCCCTTGAACGATTTGGTGCAGGCCGATACCTACGTGCTCGCCTCGAACGCGGGTATGGACGTGGAACAGTGGGGCAATGTGTGCCTCATCGTGCGCGATTTGCTCGGTGGGGCGACCGTTGACGAGTGCATGGCGAAGCTGGACGCCCTGCAGGACGCGGCGGCCTGATCGACCTGTCCGCGCTCTCGGACGCTACGGGGTCTCGGCTTGCCCCGGCGCCTGGGAGCGCTACCTGGTGAGAGGCTGCTGCTCTAGTTTCAGGAGGGCGGCGTTGATGTCGTCGGTGGGCTTGCCGGTGGCGGTGACGATGCGGTGCGTTGGTACGAGCAGGGGAGTGGGGCAGGCGCGCAGGGCGGCTCCGACGGAGCGGAAGGAGCCGGGGCGGCCCAGGGTCTCGGCGAGGGCGCGGGCCGTGGTCGTGTGCCCGTAGGGGATGTTCGCCGCGGCCTTCCATACCTCCTGCTGGAAGGCGCTGCCCTCGGGGCGCATGGGAACGGTGAACGCCGATCGCTGGCCGGCGAGGTAGGCCATGATCTGGTTGGCGGCCTCGGTGGTGAGCGCTGTGGGCTGCCGGTCGCCGGGGAGGTTCTGCTCGCCGAAGCTGACGGCGGTTACGGCGGTGCCGTCGGCGGCGATGGTGACGGGCCCGAACTTCGTCGGATAGGTGAAGAAGGTGCTGCGAGTCGTGCTGGGCATGGGTGTCCTCGCTCTCGTCGGAAGGCGTCGGCGCCCCATCGGGGCGCGGGCGCATCTGCGGGGCCGGCCGTGGGCGTCGGGCCGCTCCGTGCAGGTTTGCCGCTGATGGCCATTATAGGCCGTCGGAGCACCGTCGTCGCGGTAGAATGTCGCCATCGGAAAGCCGCGAGATGAGGATGCGTCCTATGTACCAACCTGTGAAAATCGCCCCGTCTATCTTGTCCGCCGATTTCATGAACCTCGGGCAGGACATTCGCATGATCGAGGAGGGCGGCGCCGCCTTCGTCCATATCGACGTCATGGATGGCCACTTCGTGCCGAACCTCACCATGGGTGTGCCGCTCTTGAAGCAGCTCAAGCCCGCCACGAACCTTCTGTGCGACGTGCACCTCATGATCGACAATCCGCTGGACGAGCTGCCCTGGTTCATTGACGCCGGCGCCGACCTTTTGAACGTGCACGTGGAGGCGCTGGACGAGGCCGATCTGGCGCGGGCCATCGCCCAGATCCACGAGGCGGGCCTTCTGGCGGCGGCGGCCTTAAAGCCCAAGACGCCCGTGAGCGCGCTTTCGCCGGTCATCGTCGAGCTGGACATGGCGCTCGTCATGTCGGTGGAGCCGGGCTTTTCCGGGCAAAGCTACATCGCGGGGTCCGATTTGAAGGTGGCCGAGGTGGTGCAGATGGCGCGGGCGGCCGGCAACGAGGAGCTGCTCATCCAGGTGGATGGCGGCATCGGTCTGGCCACGGCGCCGCTTGTGGCCGCCGCCGGGGCTGATGTGCTCGTCTGCGGCAACGCCGTGTTCAAGGCCGACGACCCGCGGGCGGCCATTGGCGCCGTGAAGGGCGCGGCCGATGAGGCCCGCGAGGCTGCCTTGGCCCGTGGCCAATGGAATTAAGAGGAAGAAGAAGCGCGATGAGCAACACCGAGGAAAACCTTGCGGCCGTCGAGCGCGAATTGGCGGCCGATGTGGCCATGGCCGAGGGGCGCGCCGATGCCGAGGACGCCACCCTGCCCGAGCCGGCGGCGGGCTTCATCTACCTGGACTACGCCGCCACCGCCCCCCTGTGCGCCGAGGCGGCCGGTGCCATGGCGCCCTTCCAGGTGCCCGGGCCTGCGAACTTGGCCGTGAATGCCAATGCCAACGCCCTGTACGGGGTGGGGCGCGCCGCCTTCGACCTTCTGGAAAGCGCCCGGCGCCGCGCGGCCCGGGCCCTGGGCGCCCGGCGCCCCGATGAGATCGTCTTCACCTCCGGCGCCACCGAGGCCGACGACGCGGCCATCCTCGGCCTTGTGCAGGCGGCTGCCGAGCAGCGGCGCCTTACCGGCCAGAAGGACCGCGCCCTGCACGTCATCACCTCCGCCATCGAGCACGATGCCGTGCTCGCGCCCTGCCGGCGCCTCGAGGGCGAGGGCGTGCTCGTCACCTACCTGCGCCCCAACCGCCAGGGCTTCATCGAGGCCTCGTCGCTGGCCGAGGCGCTCACCGACGACACGGTGCTCGTCTCAGTGCAAGCGGCGAATTCCGAGGTGGGCGCCATCCAGCCCATCCGCGAGCTGGCGGCGCTGGCCCACGAGCGCGGCGCCCTCTTCCACACCGATGCCGTGCAGGCCCTGGGCAAGATGCCGCTCGATGTGCAGAAGCTCGGCGTGGATGCGGCTTCCTTCTCGGCCCACAAGATCGGCGGCCCCAAGGGCGTGGGCGCCCTGTACCTGAAGGCCCGCACTCCCTTCGCCCCCTACCTTTTGGGCGGCGGTCAGGAATCCGGTCGCCGCAGCGGCACCCAGAACGTCGCCGGCGTCACCGGCTTCGTCGCCGCCCTGGAGGCGGCCCAGGAAGCCGAGCCGGAGGAGTCCGCCCGCCTGCGCGCCCTGCGCGACCGCCTCTATGCGGCCATGGGCTCCATCGGCGGCATCCAGCCCACGGTGGAGGTGGATGCGGGCAGCCGCGACTTTCTCCCCAACATCGTCCACGGCCTGGCCGATGAGTGGGAGAGCGAGACCATGGTACTGCGCTTCGACCAGCTCGGCATCTGCGTCGCCGGCGGCAGCGCCTGCTCCAGCCACTCCCTGGAGCCGAGCCACGTCCTGCGCGCCATGGGCGTCACCGGAGATACGTCCTACAACGCCCTGCGCATCTCCATGGGAAGATACACCACCGAGGCCGATATAGCGGCCTTCGAGAAGGCATTAAAGAAGGTACTAAACTGGTAAAGGAAGAGTATGGAACTCGTAAACACCCATTGCCATTGCGTCTATTCCGGCCACGGCACCGGAAGCATCGCCGAGTACGCCGACGCCGCCGCGGCCGCCGGCCTCACCACCCTCGCCTTCACCGAGCACTTCCCGCTCTCTGCGGCCTTCGACCCGGACGAGTACCTCTCCATGAGGCCGCAGATGGTGAATGCCTACCTGGCCGAGATCGACGAGGCCCGCGCCCGGCACCCGCAGATCGAATTCGTCACCGGCACCGAGATGGACTACCTCGGCGCCTTGGAGGACCGCCAGCTCACCGAGGAGGCCCTGGCCCCCTTCCGCTTCCGCCTTCTTTCGGTGCACTTCATCGACGGCTGGGCCTTCGACGATCCCGATCAGAAGGCCCGTTGGAAGGAGCCCGGGGCGCCGGACGCCATCTGGCGGCGCTACGGCGAGCTGTGGTGCGAGGCGGCATCGAATGCGAGCCTGCCCTACGACGCCATGAGCCATCCGGATCTCGCGAAGAAGTTCGGCTATTACCCGAGTTTCAGCCTGGAGCGCCTCTACGACGAGATGGCCGAGGCGGCGCGCGCCGGCGGCCGCATGGTGGAGGTGAACACGTCGGGCGGCTACTACGCCTGCACCGAAATGTTCCCGGCCCCGGGGCTGCTCGCCGCTTTCTGCCGCGCCGGCGTGCCCTGCACCGTGGGCTGCGACTCCCACGACCCGGCCAACGTGGCCCGGGACATCGAGCGGGCCTACGGGCTCATGTACGAGGCGGGCTACAGAAGCGTTACCGTCCCGACAGCCACAGGCGACCGTCGAAGCATTACCATCGAATAGGGTGCGTCCGCGATAGGGCGCGCCGATTCCGTTCCAAGAAAGAAGCTGATCATATGGGATTGTTCAACAAGGCCGACAAGGCCAGCACTGAGGCTCTTTCCAAGCGGGGCGAGTCCCATCTCGCGCCGCGCACGTTCAACATGACCATCGGCGGCCTGGAGAAGGCGCTGCTGAAGGAGTTCCCGGCCGAGGATGCCGAGAAGTGGGACCGCACCGGGCTTCTGGTGGGGGAGCGCTCGCTGCCCGTGACCCGGGTGGCCGTGGCCCTGGACGCCACGCCGGGTGCTGTGGCCGCTGCCGCTGAGGCCGGGGCCAACGTGCTCCTCACCCATCATCCGGCGTTTCTCGAGGCCCCCGATGCCTTCGCGCCCGAGGCGAGCGCCCTGGAAAGCCCCGGGGCCGTGGTATGGGCCGCCATCCGCAACCAGGTGGCGCTCATGGATTTCCACACGGCGCTCGATGTGAGCCCGGCGGCGGCCCGGGTGCTGCCCGGTATGCTGGGGCTCAAGTTCACGCTGCGCTTCGCCGAGCCTTTGGAGGGCTCGCGGCGCAAGGGCTACGGGCAGATCTGCGAGGTGCCCGACAACGACGGCGAGCCCGAGGCCTTGGCGCGCCTGGCTGCCCGCTGCATGGCGGTCTTCGGCCGCGCGCCGCGGGTATGGGGCGCCCCCGATGCGCCGGTGCGCCGGGTCGTCACGGCCACGGGCTCGGCGGCCAGCCTCGCGCCGGCGCTTGTCGCGGCCGGGGTGGACGCCGTCGTCTGCGGCGAGATGAAGTACCACACCGCGCTGGAGCTGGCGGCGGCGCACGTGGCCGTCATCGAGCTCGGCCACGATGCGAGCGAGCTGCCCTTGGTGGCCGTGCTGGCCGAGGCGCTGGCCCGCGCCGGTGTCCCTGCCGAGGCGGTGACGCTTGTCGATCAGTCCGAGAACTGGTGGACGCCGGAGGCCGTCCGCGTCTAGTTGCGTAATTTTCTCCATTGCCCCTGCCCAAGATCTGGGTTTTCGCCTATTATTGTCAGGGAGAAAACAGAGATCGAAAGTGAGGTTCCATGGAGGCTACGCGCGACGATATCGAAGGTCTGTTCGAACTGCAGCGCATCGATCTCGAGATCAAGCGCCTGAGCAAGGAGCTGGACGAGCTGCCCCAGCGCGGCATCATCGTGGCCGCCCGCGACAAGAAGGCCGCCATCGAGGCCAAATCCGAGCAGGTGGCCGAGCTCAAGCGCGCCACCACGAAGAAGATCACCCGCATCGACGACGAGGACGCGTCGCTTGCCAAGAAAGAGGCCGGCGTCCAGGCCGCCATCGACGCCGCTCACGGCGACTTCCGCAACGTGGAGGCCCGCACCAAGGAGCTGGCGGGCATCGTGCGCCGCCGCGCCACCATCGCCGAGGATCGCGCCGGGGTGGCCGCCGAGCTGGACAAGATCAGCGCCATGGAGGCCCAGATCTCGCTCGCCCTGGAGGAGATCGCCGCCAAGGAGCAGGAGGCCATCGACTCGTTCCAGAAGCAGGGGGGCGACCTCAAACTCGCCATCGCCAAGCTGGAAGCGGCTCGCGGCCAGGTGGAGGCGAAGGTCTCCCCGCAGCTATTGGACGTCTACAACCGCACGGCGGCCCGCTCCGGCGTGGCCATCGGCGTGCTCGACGGCAACCGCTGCGGCGCCTGCCGCACGGTCATCGACGGCGGCCGTCTTATCGATCTGCGCAACCAGGCACCGCTGGGTATGTGCCCCTCGTGCAAGCGTTTGCTGGTGATCGCATAATTTCTGTTGCCCTCACCGCGCGCGCTGTGCTATAGTTGGCGAGCTGTGTCCAAAACGAAACAACAAGCACTACGGAGTTGATATCAATGTCGAAGGTTTGCGAAGTTTGCGGTAAGCACCCGGTTGCCGGTCGTAGCATCAGCCACTCTCACCGTGTGAGCAACCGCGTGTTCCGTCCCAACATCCAGAAGATCACCATTCGCGACGCGAAGGGCCATGTCCGTCGCGCCAACGTGTGCACCTCCTGCATGAAGGCCGGAAAGGTGGAGCGCGCCTAGCAAGAGCGCTTCCGCTTTCTTTTCCAGAGAATCCAAAAGCCCGCCCTGCGGGCTTTCTCTGTTTTGGCACAAAGTTGACGACGCGAAGGAGGCGGGGCGGCCCGCGCGCAGGTTGCGCAGCGACTGGAACAGCCCAGTGAGCTGTTCCACCAAGCGAGCCATTGCTTGAGCACGGGTCGTCCCGCCTCCTTCGCGGCGCCCCCGGTGATGCGAGTTCGTTTGTGGAATATGGCCGACTGTCATCGGGGGGTAACGGCGGCGGAGTGTTCGTTGCGCTATACTCTTCTCGACTATGTATGCAAAGCTCAGCGGAAAGGATTTGTCCCATGAGTTCTACGATACCCGGCAACCTCCACGTTGCCAACGACGTGCTGGCCGATTTGGTCGGTAACGCCGCCATGGAATGCTACGGCGTGGTGGGGGTGTGCGCGCCCAACGCCGCCGACAGCATCGCCAAGATCCTGCCCGCCTCGCGCCTGCGCCGCGGCGTGGTGGTCAGCTCTCTGGAAGAGGGGGTGCACGTCGATCTGTACATCGTCGTGGAATACGGCACCAACATCGCCACGGTTTCCCGCAACCTCATCGACCAGGTCAGCTTCGCGCTGAAGGAGTACGCGCGCGTGCCGCTGGCCGGTGTGGATGTTCACGTCATGGATGTCAAGGTGCGCCGCTAAGGCTCATCGCGAGATGGGCTCAAGTGCCCGCCTGATGCGGGCAGCTCGCCCTTGAAGGAGAATTAACCCCTCATGTCTACTACGACTTACTCTTCCAATAACGTGCTGAACGCCGTGGCCGCCGCTGCCAAGGTTCTCGACGAGCGCAAGGAGGAAGTGAACCGCCTGAACGTGTTCCCGGTGCCCGACGGCGACACCGGCACGAACATGTCGCTCACCATCCAGTCGGTGGTGAGCAACGTGGCGAACCTTCCCATCGGTGCTCTGGGAGCCGATATCCGCAAGGCCATCACCACCGGTGCCCTCATGGGGGCGCGCGGCAACTCCGGCGTCATCACCTCCCAGATCTTGCGCGGCCTATGCGAGGGCAGCCAAAGCTTCGACGAGTTCGATGTCGAATCCATCGCCGCCTCCTTCGATCGCGCTCGCGAGGTGGCCTTCCAGGCCGTGCGCAAGCCGGTGGAAGGCACGATCCTCACGGTGCTGCGCGATTCCGCCGCCGCCGCCAAGGTGGCCGTCGAGCAGGAGCTTTCCATCCCCGAGGCCCTGGACGCCATCGTGGCCGAGGCCTACGCCTCGGTGCAGCGCACGCCCGACCTTCTGCCTGTGCTCAAGGAGCATGGTGTGGTGGACGCCGGCGGTTTCGGCCTGGCCATCCTCTTCGACGCCTTCACCGCGGCGCTGCTCGGGCGCTCCGGCACCATGGTCGACGAGATGTCCTTCGCCCGGGGGTCGCACCCCAAGGTGGAGATCGAGCAGGTGAACGACTGGGAGGGCTCCCAGTACCGCTACTGCAACGAGTTCCTCGTGGATTCCGATACCCTGGACAAGGATGCCGCGCTTGAGTTCCTCTCCACCATGGGCGACTGCGAGCTGTGCGTGGGCGAGGTGCCGAAGTTCAAGGTGCACGTGCACTCCGACCACCCCGATCAGGTGCTGAAGTATTTCCTCGATCACGGTCAGATCTCCGAGGTGTTCATCCACAACATGCAGATTCAGTCGGCCGAGCGCACCGAGAAGCTGGCCGCCGAGGAGCAGGCCGAGCGCAAGCCCCTGGGCTTTGTGGCCGTGGCCGCCGGTTCCGGCCAGGCGGAGATCCTGAAGAGCCTCGGAGTCGATGTCATCGTCTCTGGAGGCCAGACCATGAACCCCTCCACGAAGGATCTGCTGGACGCCGCAGGATCGGTGAACGCCGATGCGGTCATCATCCTGCCGAACAACTCGAACATCATCATGGCGGCCAACTCCGCCGCCGAGCTCTCTGAGACGCCCTGTGCCGTCGTGCCTACCAAATCGGTGTCCCAGGCCTTCTCGGCCCTGTTCGCCGTGGATGTGGATGCCTCCTTGGAAACGAACGTCGAGGAGATGACCGAGGCCGCCCAGGCCGTGAAGACCGGCGAGGTCACCTGGGCCACCCGCGACTCCAAGGACGCCGAGGGCAACCCCATCGCCGAGGGCGACGTCATCGGCATCGCCGACGGCTCCATCGAGGCGGTGGACGATTCCATCGACGGCGCGGTGCTGACGCTGCTCGGCAAGATGGACGCCGAGGACGCCGATACCTGCACCATTTTGGCCGGCGAGGGCTATTCCGACGAGGATCTGGAGGCGCTCGTGGCGAAGATCGAGGAAGCCTACGACGAGCTGGAAGTTGACGCCCAGCGCGGCGAGCAACCCCTTTACCCCATTGTGTTCTCGGTTGAATAATCTGCTTGAAACTCTCCCGGGACGCGAGCTGGATGGCATGTTCAGTCGCTCAGACAGTCCTCGTTGGTATCGAAGGCGCCAGGGGCATCCTCTCCCCAACATAAGCCGCCTTCGATACCATCTGTGGAACTCGCTTGGTGAACACGCCGTCCATCTCGCGTTTGGCTCTGCCATAATAGAAGGAAGATAGTTTGCCCATTGATCGGGAAAAAGCTACGCTCTCGCTGGACGAGCCCGTGTCCCGGGTTCGTCTGGTGAGCCCTGCGCGGGCTGCGGCGCTCGAGAAGCTCGGTGTGTGCACGCTGCGCGATTTGCTGACACACTTTCCCCGATCCTACATCGACCTCTCGCAGGTGGAGACCTGCGGCACCGCTCGCATCGGGGAGGTCTGCACCATTCGCGGCACGGTGCACGAGATCAAGCTGAAGAAGCCCCGCTACAATCTCAAGCTCGTGGAGATCGCGCTCGTGGATGGCACGGGCATCCTTGTAGTCACCTGCTTTCGCCAGCCATGGCTGATGGATCAGGTGAAGGCGGGGGATGCGGTGGCCGTTTCGGGCAAGGTGACCTTCGACTACGGCTACAAGCGCATGACCAACCCCTTCATCGAGGTGATCGGGGAGGGGGAGGAGGTCACCGGCTCGGTGGTGCCGGTGCATCCGGCCACCGAGAAGCTCACGGCGGCCTGGGTGCGCCGCATCGTGGCCAACGGACTTACGGCCGCCGAAGGGCTTTTCGACCCGCTGCCTTTGGGGCTGCGCCTGCGCTACCGGCTCATGAGCCGCGGCGCCGCGCTGCGTGCCATCCATTTCCCGCGCACCATGGCAGAAGCCGACGAGGCGCGGCGGCGGCTCGTCTATGAGGAGCTTTTGTACCTGGAGCTGTTCCTCATGCAGGAGGGCGCGGCCCGCAGCGCTGGATGCGTGCCCCACGCCCATGTGGTGGACGGCCCGCGGCTTGGTGCCTTCGCCGCCTCGCTTCCCTTCGAGCTCACCGGCGAGCAGCAGCGGGCGCGCGACGAGATTCTTGCCGCCCTGGCGGCGCCGACGGTGGCCAACCACATGCTTTTGGGAGACGTGGGCACCGGCAAGACCGTCGTTGCCGGCCACGCCCTGGCCGCCGCCGCCGACTCCGAGGGGCAGGCCATGCTCCTCGCGCCCACCGAGGTGCTCGCCCGCCAGCACATGGAGGGCCTGGGAGAGCGCTTGGAAGGCGCCGGGGTGCGCGTCGCCCTGCTCACGGGCTCCACGGCCGCCGCCGAGCGGGCCGCCATTGTGGAAGGCTTCGCCTCCGGGCAGGTGGATGTACTCATCGGCACCCATGCGCTGCTCTCCGACGACGTCGTGCCGCGCAACCTCACCCTGGCGGTCATCGACGAGCAGCAGCGCTTCGGCGTAGACCAGCGGGCGAAGCTGCTGGAGAAGGGCGAGGCACCCGACGCGCTGTACCTGACGGCCACGCCCATCCCGCGCACCTTGGCGCTCGCGCTCTACGGCAATCTCACCTTGTCCTACATCAAGCACCGCCCCCACGACAGCGCGCGGCGCACGACGCGGGTGCTCTCCCGCGAACAGCAGGGAGACGCCTTCGAGGCGGCCCGCGAGGCGCTCGGCCGCGGCGAGCAGGTCTTCGTCGTCTGCCCGCTCGTGGGCAAGGACGCCGAGGCGCGTGACGCGAAGGCGGCCGGCCGGACGCGAGATGCCGACGCCGCGGGGGAGGAGTACCACCCGGCCGTGGCCATCGAGGACGATGCCGACTTGTCCGGCGACGACGTGACGGCGGCTACTCGCGAGGCCGAGATGCTGCAGCGCACCACCTTCGCCGACTGGACGGTGGAGCTGCTTCACGGCGGCATGGGCGCTGAGGCCAAGCGCGAGGTCATGGAGCAGTTCCGCAAAGGCGAGGTCCAGGTGCTCGTGGCCACGACGGTCATCGAGGTGGGCGTCGATGTTCCCAACGCCACGGTCATGATCGTCCAGGACGCCGACCGCTTTGGACTCGCCCAGCTGCACCAGCTGCGCGGGCGCGTGGGCCGCGGCGAGAAGGCGGCCGAGGTGTTCCTCGTCTCCGCTTCCCAGCGCGAGGAGTCGCTCGCACGTCTGGCGGCCATGGAGAGCACCGACGACGGCTTCGAGTTGGCCGCCTTCGACCTGTCGCTGCGCCGCGAGGGCGATATCCTCGGGAACCGCCAGCACGGCGCCAGCGGGCTGAAGCTCGTGAACATCATGCGCGACGGCGCCGTCATCGAGGCCGCCCGCGCCGACGCCCAGGCCCTTCTGGAGGTGGATCCGAACTTGGAGGAGCCCGACCACGTCGCCCTGGCTCGCGAGGTTCGCCTCGCCTTCGCCCACGAATCCGCCATCGTCGGCGGGTAGCCTCCGCTCTAACCCCTTCGGAGCGGTCGCAACCGCTCCTGAACCCAGCGACTGCGGTCGCCCGTCCGACCCGACCCGTAGGGGGCGACCTTGGTCGCCCCTCCTCAAGCAAGAAGGAGACACCAATGCGCATCATCGCCGGAGAATTCCGGGGCCGCAAGCTGGACGCCCCCAGAGGCGACGGCACCCGCCCCACCACCGACCGCGTCCGCGAGTCGCTCATGAGCGCGCTCGTTTCCCTGCGCGACGGCCTCGACGGCGCGGTGGTGCTGGACGCCTTCGCGGGTTCGGGGGCCCTGTCCCTGGAGGCTCTTTCCCGCGGCGCCGATACGGCCGTGCTCTGCGAGCGCGACCGGGACGCCGCTGCCGTCATCGAGCGCAACATCACCGCCCTGCGCCTCGGTCACGATCGGGCGCGCCTCGTGCGCGGCGATGTCCTCAAGCGCGGTGCGGCGGCGCCCGGGCGTCCCTTCGACCTCGTCTTCCTCGATCCTCCCTACGCCACCGATCCGGCGGAGATCCTAGGCCTCCTCGGCCGCCTCGGCGACGCAGGCGCCCTGGCCCGTGACCTCATTGTCAGCTACGAACACGACGCCTCCGACGACGATGCCGTGGAGGCGCTGGCCGAAACGTCCGGATACGAAATAGCCTCCCGCCGCCACTTCGGCGACACCACCCTCGATCTTTTGGAGCGTTTGTGCACGGAATGAGGGGGGTATTCCATAGTTTTTCCATCATGGTAGAATGGTAAAACTTAGCGTGCACGACGTCTGTCCGCGCGTGTCCAAATGGGGCCGCGGGGCGATGCGATATAGTCAGGAAGGAACAACATGGACGAAACCGGAGTACTTGGGCTGCTCGAAGAGCTCTCGATCCTCTTGGAGGACTCGAAGCCGGTCTTCGGCAAGAACAACCTTCGCCAGGTCGATATCGCCGCCGCCTTCGACATCATGGACGAGATTCGCGATCTGTTCCCGGCGGAGTTCTCCCAGGCCCGCCAGATCGTGCGCGAGCGCCAGAGCCTTCTGGACGACGCCGAGGTCGAGGCCAACCGCATGATCGAGGATGCCCGCAGCCAGGCCATCACCATCGCCTCCGAGCAGGAGATCGTGCGCATCTCCCAGCAGCAGGCCGACACCATTCTGGCCGATGCCCGCGAGCTGGAGCGCCAGACCCGCGCCGGCGCCGAGGACTACGCCGACGAGGTGTTCGGGCACATCGAGCAGAGCCTCGACACGCTGCTGAACAACACGCGCCGTTGCCGCGATCGCCTGAACGCCGCCCGCTAGGCTGCGTGGCGCCAGTAAGCAAGTAAGTGACGAAGGCGCGCCGTCTGTGGCGCGTCTTCTTTTTTGGAAGTAAATGCCACTTCGACCTAGAAATGGCATGTGACGATGCCACCTCATGGCCGAAATGGCACGATTTGAGTCAAAAAGGGCCGTTTTCGTGACGGCTCGCATGCCATTTCGGGGTCGAAGTGGCATTTACGGAAAGGAAATTGAAATGGCTACGGATGCCACGGCGATTATCGCCATTCCCGAGGCGCTGCTGGAGACGGCGGCGACCCGGCATTTCGAAGGAACGCTCGATCTGGCCGAGCTGGCCGCCGGCCCCGACACCTACACCTTCGCCGCGCCCGTCACCTGGTCGGTGGAGGCCACCAACACCGGCGACGCCATCCTCATCCAGGGAACGGCCGCGGGCGACGCCACGACCCAGTGCGCCCGCTGCTTGGAGGACGTGACCTACGGCTTGGAGGGTGATATCGAGGGGTACTTCCTCATCGGCGGCGAGGAGGAAGCGGAGACACCGGAGGATATGGAAGGCGACGAGTTCGACTTCCTGCCTGACAACCGCAAGATCGATCTGGTGCCGCTCATCGTGGCGGCCCTGCTGCTCGAGGTGCCGCTCGTGCCCCTGTGCGACGACGACTGCAAGGGGCTGTGCCCCCAGTGCGGCGCCAACCTGAACGAGGGGCCCTGCGGCTGCTCCCGCGACGAGGCGGACGTGGAGGCGAGCCCGTTCGCGGCCCTCAAGAACTTCGACTTCGGCGACAAGTAGAAGATCCGGTCCATAACGGCTTTTCAACGAAGGGCGGCGCGGCGGAAACGCTTCGCCGCCCTTCGGGCTATGAGTGCGAAAGGTCGTCTAAAGTTGTCCCGTACGGTTCGGATGCGTGGGAGCGAGGAGGCATGCGGTGAAAGGGGCAGCGAGAGCGCAGGTGCTGCGCCACGGGGTGTTCGTCGTGGCCGTCGGTGTCGTGGGGGCGGCGGCCTCGGTGGTGCTGTGCCTCGTTGTCGGCTGGGCCTACGATCTCGTTTGCGCCCATGGCTGGCTGCTGTACCTTCTGCCCATTTTCGCGGTGGCGAGCCTTCTGCTGTACCGCGCCCTGAAGCTTCCGCTGGACATCACGACGCACACGGTGATAAACGATATCTGCGCCGATCGCCCCATCTCGCCCGCGCTCGCCCCGGGCATTCTGCTCGGCACGGCGGTTTCTATTCTCGGAGGCGCCTCGGTGGGCAAGGAGGCGGCCGCCCTGCACATGGGGGCCTCGCTGGGCGACCTTGTCGCGCGCCCTTTGAATCTGCGGCCCATGACGGGGGTTTGGAAGGGCGAAAGCCATGCCGACGGCGCAGGTGGCGCGGACGGCGGTGACGGCGCGGTTGGGAGCGCGGGCGCAAGCAAAGGCGCGGCCGGAGGCGCAGGCAGCGGCGGAGGCGCCAGCGGCGGCGTGCACGCCTATGCCGCCTCCTGCGGCATGGCCGCGTGCTTCGCGGCGCTGTTCTTCGCGCCCTTGGGATCGACGGCCTTCGTCATCGAGCTCTCCCGCTACGACCGCTCGGTTTGGCGGCATGCGCCCTTCATGCTGCTGGCGTGCTTCGTGGCCTTCGGCCTGGCGAGCATCATCGGCATCGGCGATGTCATTCCCAAGGTGCCGCTGCCTGCGCTGTCATGGCCCGTTGTCGGCCAATGCGTCGTGATCGCCGTCGCCTGCGCGCTGGTGGGAACCGTCTACATTCAAATCATCGACGGCGCCCAGCGCCTCACCAAGCGCATCTCGCAAAACTACTATCTGTGGGCAGCCCTGGGCGGCGTGCTCATGGCGGTGCTGGTCACGCTGTTCGATTGGCGCGGGTTCGAGGGCACGGGCGCCAACCTGCTCTCCGACGCGCTCGCCGGCCGCGCCGGCGGATGGACCTTCGCCGTGAAAGCGCTGCTCACCATCGTGTGCCTCGGGCTTTGGCTGCGCGGCGGCGAGATCATGCCTACCTTCACCGTGGGCGCGCTGCTCGGCGCGAGCTGCACGGTCATGACCCAGGGCGATCCGGCCTTCTCAGCGGCTGTGGGGCTCGTCGCCTTCTTCGCCGCCATGAGCCGCTGCCCGGTGACCGCCTTCCTCATGGGCTGCGAGATTTTCGGCTGGGCCGGCGCTCCCGCGTTCGCTTTGGCCGTGGCCGTCTCCTTCTCCCTCGGCCGCGATGTGGGATTGTACGGACGTGGGGCCACTGGCATTCTGAAGCGCGCGACTTCGGCGGCGCGGGCGCGCCTTGTCGTGAAGAAGCCGTGACCGCTGGCGAATTCGTGGGAAATTGCCCTTGCGGGGCCGCGTGCGGTTGGGTATCATATCAGATCGTGCGTTTACAGAAGAAGTTGTGAACGGCACCCGCTGTTCCCAGCTATAGAAGGAGTAATCGAGATGGCAGTACCTAAGCGCAAAATGGGCCGTGCCCGTACCCACGCCCGTCGCAGCACCAACGACAAGATCGCGGCTCCCGCCCGCTCCATTTGCCCCCAGTGCGGCGAGGTGAAGCTTCCTCACCGCGTGTGCGGCAACTGTGGCTACTATCGCGACCGCGAGGTCATCGAGACCGAGTAGCTTTTGTGCGTGACGGTCGCGGAGGCGCCAGGTAGTCTCCGCGATGTCGGCAAAGCCTCCTCGCATGCCAAGCTGGATAAGCCTGGTCTGCCAGGGGGCTTTTTGGCTATAGGCCCGTGCCTCCGACCGTGTCCGCAGGCTGTGCGGATAGGGCCGGATGCGCAGTGCCCGTGCAACGAAAGACCCTGCCGCCCCGGGCGGCGCATCGTTTTGAGGAGATACGCAACGTGGCAGAACCAGTAACAATCGCCGTGGACGTCATGGGCGGTGACCGCGGCCCGGCCGTGGTGCTGCGCGGTGCCCTGCAGGCCCTTGAGGCCGATCCCGACTTGAGGCTCACGCTCGTCGGGCCGGCCGAGGAGGTGGAGCCCTTCGCCGCCGTTCACGATCGGGCGACGGCGCAGGTGGCCACCGAGGTCATCGAGATGGGGGAGCATCCGGCCGGCGCCGTGCGCGCCAAGAAGGACTCCTCCATCGTCGTGGGCTGCCGGCTCGTGAAGGAGGGCGCCGCCGATGGCTTCTTCTCCGCCGGTTCCACCGGCGCCTGCCTGGCCGCGGCCACGCTCGTCGTCGGGCGCATCAAAGGCGTGAAGCGCCCGGCCTTGGGCCAGGTCATTCCGGCTTGGGCCCGTCCGACCCTGCTCATCGACGTGGGAGCCAACGCCGACTGCAAGCCGGAGTACCTCGTGCAGTTCGCCCAGATGGGCGAGGTGTACATGAACGCCATCATGGGGGTGGAGCGCCCGAAGGTCGGTCTTCTGAATATCGGCGAGGAGGACACCAAGGGAGACCTGTTCGCCCAGGAGGCCCACCGTCTGCTGTCCGAGACCGTCCCCGCCTTCGCCGGAAACTGCGAGGGGGGCGACCTCATGGCGGGCGACTTCGACGTGGTGGTCACCGACGGGTTCACCGGCAACGTCTGCCTGAAGACCATCGAGGGCACGGCCAAGACGCTCATGCGGAACCTGAAGGCCGCGCTCATGTCCACGGCGCTTTCCAAAGTGGGGGCGCTGCTCGTGAAGGGCCCGCTTGGCGCGCTTAAAGAGAAGATGTCGCCGGACACCTACGGCGGCACGCCGCTGCTCGGTGTCAAAGGCGCCGTCATCGTGGGGCACGGCTCCTCCAACGAGACGGCCGTGAAGAACGGCATCGCCGTGGCCGCCGCCACGGTGCGCGCCCATGTGCCGGAGGTCATCGCCGAGCGCGTGGCCGCCGCGCCCGCGTCGGCTTCCGCGGCCGTTGGTGCCGAGGAGGAGGGGGAGGCCGCCGCCTCGGATGCCCGATGAGCCTCACCGCAGAACAGCAGACCAAGCTCGAGCGCGCCCAGAAGATTGTGGGCCGCACCTTCGAGAACACCCAGTACCTGCTCTCGGCCATCACTCATCCTTCCGCCACCGAGGGTCGGGCCGTGAAGTTCTCCTACGAGCGCTTGGAGTTCCTCGGCGATTCCATTCTGGGGGCCTTGGTGGCCAACGCCGCCTTCCATCAGTTCCCCGAACTGGACGAGGGCGGCCTCACGCGCATCAAGGTGGCCCTCGTCTCCGGCGCGAGCCTGTCGGAGGTGGCCGAGAAACTCGGGTTCGCCGACGTCATCGTGTTCGGCTCATCGGAGACCGGCACGGGCCGGCGCGGGCTGCACTCGGCGCTCGAGAACGTCTACGAGGCCGTGGTGGCGGCACTGTTCCTCGACGGCGGCATCGATGCGGCGTGGGCCTTCGTCGATCGCACGCTCATGCCCAAGATGTCGCTGGATCTCGCGCGCGAGCCGGAGAATCCCAAGAGCGCCCTGCAGGAGAAGCTGCAGGAGGGCGGCATCACGCCCACCTATCGGTTGGTGGAGACCCAAGGGCCGCCCCACGACCGCACCTTCGTCGCCCAGGTGTACGCCGGCGACAAGGGGCTCGCGCAGGGTGTCGGCCGCACGAAGAAGGAGGCCGAGAGCCAGGCGGCAAAATCCACGCTCGCGCGCCTCTCCGAGTTCTTCGGCATCGGCATGACCGAGGAGCAGGCCGCCGAGAAAGCGGCCGAGAAGGCGGCGCGCGCCGAGGAGAAGGCCGCCACGAAGGCGGCGCGGGTCGCCGAGCGCGAGGCTGCGGCCGCCGCGAAGGCCGCCGCGAGGGCCGAGCGCGCCGCCGCCAAGAAGAAGCAGGATTAGGCGCCCATGTATCTGAAATCTCTCGTTCTCAAGGGCTTCAAATCCTTCGCCGACCGCAGCGCGCTCACGCTGGAGCCGGGCATCACCGCCGTGGTGGGTCCCAATGGGTCGGGCAAGTCGAACATCTCGGACGCTGTTCTGTGGGTGCTCGGCGAGCGCAACGCCAAGAACCTGCGCGGCCAGGCCATGGAGGACGTCATCTTCGCCGGCTCCTCGGCGCGCAAGGCCTCCGGTCTCGCCGAGGTCGATCTCGTGCTCGACAATTCCGACGGCACGCTGCCGGTGGATTTCGACGAGGTGGCCATCACCCGGCGCATGTACCGCAACGGCGAGAGCGAGTACCTCATCAACGGCACCGTGGCCCGGCGCATGGACGTGTTGGACATCCTGCACGACTCGGGCCTGGGCACCGGCACCCATTCCATCATCTCCCAGGGCTCGCTCGACTCCATCCTGCAGAGCAAGCCGGAGGATCGCCGCGCGCTCATCGAGGAGGCCGCCGGCGTTCTCAAACACAAGCAGCGCAAGGCGAAAAGCGAGCGGAAGCTGGCGAACATGGACCAGCACCTTTTGCGCGCCCGCGACGTGGTGGGGGAGGTGGCCCGGCAGCTGGGGCCGCTCGAGCGCAAGGCCAAGAAGGCGCGCACCTACCAGGAGCTCGCGGTGCAGCAGGCGGAACTGGCGCTATCGCTGGCGGTGGACGATTTGCGGGGGCTTCAGAAGGAGTGGGATGCGGCCAAGGAGCGCGAGGCGGCGCTTTCCGCCGAGCTCGAGGAGCGCCGGGGTGCCATCGAGGCGGCGGAGAAGGCCGTGGAGGAGCTGCAGGAGCGCATCCGCCAGGAGACGCTCGATGCTGGCGACCTGTCGCGGCGCCACCGGGCGGCAGCGGCGGCCGTGGAGCGCTTCGACTCGGCGGCCATGATGCTGCGCGAGCGTCGCCGGGCGGCCCTCGGGCGCGCCGGCGAGCTGGAGCTGTCCCTGGAGGCGGCTGCCGTGCGCGTCGTGGAGGCCACTGGCGAGCTGGAGCGGGCCCGCGCCCAAGCTGCCGAGGCGGCCGGCGAGCGCACGGCGGTCGACGCGAAGGTGAGCGACCTGGATGCGGTCTACCGCGATCTGGGCGTGCGCCGCGGGGCGCTGGAGCGCGAGGTGTCGGCGCTTGGCAAGGACGCCGAGCGCCTGTCGTCCCAGATCGAGGTGGCCCGCCGCAAGCACGCCGAGAACCAGGAGGCGCTCACCCACGGCCTGGCCCACGTGCAGGTGATCGAGAGCCACGGCGCCGAGCTCGCCTTGGAGCTCGCGCGGCTTCAGGGCGAGGCCGAGGCCGCCGGCGCTGCCGCCGAGGAGGCGGCAGGTGCCCTGGCCTCGCTTTCCACCGACGAGTCGGCGGCCCGGGCGGCCGTGGGCGCGGCGGTGCAGTCGCGCGATGCGGCCCGGGCAGCCCTCGACGAGGCTCGCGACACCCATCGCGCGCTCACGGTTGAAATCGCCACGCTCGAGGAGGTGGAGCGAGCGAGCGCGTCAGATGCTGGCGAGGCCCGCGCCTGGTTGGCCGAGCACGAACGTGAGCTTTCCGGCGTGCTTTCCCCGCTCTCCCACGTCATCTGCGCCGGCGAGGGCTACGAGGCCTTGGTGGAGACGCTGCTCGGCACCGACGTGGCCACGCTGCTCGTGGAGAACGCAGGCGTGGTACGCGAGGTGGCGGCCCTTCTGGAGGGCGCCGAGGTGGAGGGCGAGGTGGCCTTCCTGCTGCGCGACGACGCCGACGAGCGGGCCGGGGCCCGGGCGCGGCGGTGGCCCGGCACCGAGGCCGGCACCGGGGTGGCGCTCATCGACGAGCTTGCCTACCCGTCCGACGCCGCTGCAGCCGTGGAGGCGCTTCTGGGCGATGTGGTCGTGTGCGCGACGCTGGATATGGCCCTGGCGGCCCACGGCGCCGACGGGCTCGGCCTGCGCTTCGTCACCGCCGACGGATCGGTCGTGTGGCCCTCGGGCAAGGTGAGCGTCGGGGGCGCCGTCATCGACGAGGGGGCCGGCGCCCTGGCGCGCCATCGCCGCCTGGAATCGCTGCGCGCCCAGCTGGCCGCCGCCGTGGCCGCGGTGGATACCGCCGAGGAGGCCCACCGCATGGCCGAGGAAGCCCTGCGCCACGCCCAGGCCGCAAGTCTCGAGCTCTCCCAGTCGCTGGCCGCCTGCAAGGGACGGTCCGAGGCGGCCCGGACGGCCGCCGATGCCGCCGGCGAGAAGCTCGCCTCCTGCCGCCGCGAGCTGGAGGGTGTGGAGCGCCAGCGCGCCGAGGCCGAGGCCGTCATCTCGAAGGCCCGCCCCAACGTGGAGTCCTTCGAGGCGGAAATCGCCGAGGCCACCGAGAAGCTCGAGGAGGCCAAGCGCCGCCAGGTCGAGCTTTCCGAGGAGCTCGCGCCCCTGCGCCGCGAGGCCCATCGCGTCTCCGACTCGTTGGCCGAGGCGAAGCTCGCCGCCGCCACCCTGGCCGAGCGCACCACCTACGCCGAGCGCGTGCTGGAGGCCCGCGCCCGCGATTTGGAGGCCCTGGACGCCCAGACGGCCGAGCACCGCGCCCAGCTGCAGGTGAAGAAGGTCTCCGCGGCCCGCATCGAGCCTTTGCTCGCCCTCTTCGACGATCTCATCGCCCAGGCCCAGCGCTGGACGCGCTCCCTGGAGGACCAGGCGAGCGCCGCCGAGAGCGCCTCGAGTGGCCTGCATACGGCGGCCACCGAGGCTCGGGCGAAGGCCCATGAGGCCCATGCCCTCTTCGACGGCACCACCGAGCGCCTCTCCGAGGCCCGCGTGCAGAAGGGCCGCCTGGAACTTCAGGTGGAGGCCGCGGTGAACCACATCACCGTCGACTGCAAGACGCCGCTGGAGACCGCCCTTGCCCTGCCGCCGCTAGAGGATCGCGCGCCCTTGGAGGACGAGCTCTTCAAGATCAACCGCCGCATCGCCAACCTCGGCACCATCAACCCGGATGCCGCCGAGGAGTACGACGAGCTGAAGGTGCGCTACGACTACCTGGCCGCCCAGCTGGAGGACCTGGATTCGGCGCGCCGGGCGCTTGCGAAGATCAACCGCGTCATCGACGCCCGTATGAAGGAGGACTTCGTCCGCACCTACGAGCAGGTGGACGCCAACTTCCAGGAGATCTTCGCCACACTGTTCCCCGGCGGCCGCGCGAACCTGTCGCTTGTGGATCCGGACGATATGGAGAACACCGGTGTCGAGGTGAACGCCCAGCCCAAGGGCAAGCGCATCGCCAAGATGATGCTGCTGTCAGGTGGCGAGAAGTCGCTCACGGCGCTGGCGCTCCTGTTCGCGGTCTACAAGATCCGCTCGACCCCGTTCTACATCTTGGACGAGGTGGAGGCGGCCCTCGACGACTCGAACCTGCGCCGGCTGGCCGCCTATATCGACACCCTGCGCGACGAGACCCAGCTCATCATGATCACCCACCAGCGCCGCACCATGGAAATGGCCGACGTGCTCTTCGGCGTGTCCATGCAGGGCGACGGCGTCACAAAGGTCATCAGCCAGAAGCTCGACCAGGCCCTAAAGCACGCGGAATAGGGAATATGGGATGGCTCACCGGGGCGGTTGGCCGTCTCACTGCCGTCTTGCTCCAGGGCGTTCTTGGGAGCGAGTGTTTCTTCGTTCGCTAAAGCGAGGCCAGCTCGGGTACCATCTTTCCGAAGAAATTTAGGGCGTCGGGGCATTCATAGAGCTTGTTGCGCCTTCCCGCGCTTACCTGGCGAACAATTCCGGCTCGCTCAAGGCTCAGCACCATCTGGTTCGCCGTCGAGTAGGCGCTGTGGGCGTCTTTGGCCAAGGATGAAACAGAGAACACAGGTCTGACGAAGATGAGGGGAAGGATCTCGTGGATTGTTCCCGTGCTGCGCCCCGACGAGGATTTCAGGCATTCCTGCCATTCGGCAATTTGACGCTCCACCTCTGCGAGACAGGCGCGTTCCAGCTCTACGGCGTTTTGCGTTGAGCGCGCAGCGTGGTAAATCCAGTCGTCGAGAATGAGCATATCGACCGTTTCTCCCTGGTGGAGGTACGGCTTTAGCTTTTCGAGGTGTTTTTGGGGGTGGATGGCGGGTGTGACCGATATGGGCGGTATGGCGTGCATGACGACGCCGGTGTGCCTCCAAAGGTAGAAAGAGATAATGCGCCCCAGCTGATCGAAGTGATGGGGGAACATGCGCACCGAATCGATCTGAAAGAAGATGAGCGCCGATTTGGTGATGGGGTCGAGCTTCGAGGTGGCGGTAAAGTCGGCGAGATCTTCGAGGAAGTACTTGAGCGACGAGGCCGCCGGCAGCTTGTAGCCGCCGCCGCGGCCCTGGGGCTCGACAGGGGGGTCCCACTTCCTCATGCCGAGCTCCCAGGTGGGGTTGATGGTTCGGCAGAGGGCGTCGTTGAGGGCAATGATGCGCTCTGCCGAGAGACGGGTGGAGGACTGCTCCTCTTCCAAAAGCCGCGTGACGATGGCCTCGATCTGGTGGGCGCAAAGCGACGACTGCACGGTCTGGCTGTCGGCGCCGGTGGCCTTGGCCAGGGCGGCGCTGAGCCCGACTGCGGGCACGGCGCCATGGGCCAAGTAGTAGTCGAGGTAGCAGCAGGTGCGCCAGTCGGGTTTGAAGCCATTGGCGACGGCGGCGCACACCCCCTCGAAGCGGGACATGAGCTGCACGACCGTCGAGCGGTAGGGCGAGCAGCCTATGAGGGTGTCGTAACGGGCGAGCCTGATTTCGAGATCGGCGATGGCACCCATGGTCTCATCGCTGAGGATGATCTTGCGGGCGGTAAGGAGGGTGGCCTCGAAGGGCTTCTCCACCCAGGGCTCGTCGGCGCGATGGTAGTTGTCGAGGGCGGCGCGCAGGGCAAGCAAATCGTCCTTGCCCTCGTCGTGAGAGAAATCAGCTCCGAATTCCATGGCCTTTCCTTCCGTGTGTGCCAGTCGCTGCGATGGGGTAATTCTTTATGACGGCAAAATGGATAAACAATAATATGGACGGAATAGTATTCGATTTGCTGTTGACATTTCAAATAAGGCATCGTCCATATTAGGCAAATCAATGAAATCGAATATATAGGATCCTCCTCCCTTGGGTCTCCGCAGGGCGCGCTCCTAGAATACGTGCCCTGAAGACGACGGAACGTCTTCGCAAGAAGAGAGAAAGGAAGAGGTGCATGAAAGAGGGAGCGAAAAGCGACGTGCGCGTCAGTGGCGGTATCACCCGCCGCGGCCTTCTGAAGTGGACGGGCCTCACGGCCATCGGAACGGCAGCCCTGGGCACAACGGGGTGCGCTGGTTTCGACCAGACTGATCTTGCCGAAACGGGGGAAGGGACAGAGGAGGATCCGGGAACGTGGATTCCCTGTAACTGCTGGGCCGACTGTGGTTCCAAGGGCTTCAACAAGGCCCTGGTCAAGAACGGCGAGGTGGTGCGCATGGGCACCGACCAGAGCCATGACGACAGCCCTGACTGCCCGCAGCTGCGCGCCTGCGCCCGCGGCCGTGCCTTGCGTGGCATGATCTTTGGTGCCGACCGCATCAAGTACCCCATGAAGCGCAAGAACTGGCAGCCCGGCGGCGGCGAGAACGCCCACGGCGAGCTGCGCGGCAAGGACGAGTGGGAGCGCATCAGCTGGGACGAGGCCCTCGACCTCATCGCCGGCGAGATCAAGCGCGTGCTGGACACCTACGGCAACGAGGGCATCCTGCTGCCTGGCGGCGTGCCCCAGCGTACCGGCGACTTCGACATCGGACGTATGATGTACATGATGGGCGGCTGCCTTGAGCAGACGGGCTCGGTGTCCTCAGGAGCCTGGACCGAGATCAAAAACCGCATCGGCCTTGCCGAGGACGTGAACGATCGCATGGACCTGCGCTCGAGCGAGCTCATTGTGCTGTGGGCCTCGAACCCCGCGTGGAGCCGCGCCGGCGTTCAGACCTATGACTACATGCAGTGCAAGGCCGCGGGCACGAAGTTCATCTCCGTGGACGTGAACTACAACTCCACGGCGCGCGTTCTGACCGATGAGTTCATCGGCATCCGTCCCGGTACGGACTGCGCCATGATGCTGGCCATGTGCTATGTCCTGCTCACCCAGGACAATCCGGAGAAAGACCCGCTCATCGATTGGGACTTCCTCGAGCGCTGCTGCATCGGTTTCGACGCCGACCACATGCCCGAGGGCGCCGATCCGAAGGACAATTTCTTCGATTACGTGCTGGGCACCTACGACAAGACCCCCAAGACTCCCGCGTGGGCAAGCGAGATCTGCGGCACGCCAGCCGAGTCCATCGAGAAGCTGGCTCTGGAAGTTGCCCGCACCGAGCGCTGCGCCATCATCATGTCCCCGGCCCCTGCGCGTACCAGCTCCGGTTCTCAGATGTGCCAGGCTCTCATGTGCCTTGGCGCCATGGCCGGACTCATAGGCAAGCCGGGATGCTGCGCTGCTTGCGACAAGGGCCACGCTTGGGAGTTGGGCGGCTACTCGACCATTTTCAAGGGCGGCGGCATGCTGGGCGAGCCGCGCAACGGCACGCTGGGCTCCATCGAGTACATCCCGAACCCCCTGAACGACAAGAAGGTCGACTTGAACGAGATGTGGACCTCCATCGTCTACGATCAGGAGTATACGGGCCTCGACGGAAACAAGTACAAGAACCCGACGCACCTCATCTACGACCGCCACGAGAACTTCCTGAACCAGGGCGCCGGCCTTATGCTGGGCATCGAGGCCTACCGCAAGGTGGACACTGTCATTGCCCAGAACCTGGTGATGACCACCACCTGCAAGTACGCCGACATCGTGCTGCCCGTGTCCTCGATGTGGGAGCGTTTCGGTGACTTTACCGTGGCCTATCGCGAGCAGATGATCTGGACCAGCCAGGTGTGCGACCCTCTGTTCGAGTGCAAGAGCGATCCGGAGATTGCCCTCGAATTGGCCGACCGCTTGGGTGTCGACAAGAATGTTCTGCGCCCGGTGAGCGAGAAGCAGAATGTGGTGAACATGGTCGCTGCCGCCCAGGTGTCGGCCAATGCCGACGACACCTGGGAGAATCTGGTGTCGATCACCGAAGAGGACCTGGCCGAGCTGGGTGTCGAGGGCACGCCGCAAGAGGGGCGTATCCCGATTCTCGACTTCAAGCGCCAGGGCATCTACACCATCGAGCGCAGCGAGGGCGACGGACGCAACTATGTGCCCATGGAGGCCTTCCGCAAGGATCCTGAGAACAATCCCGTGAAGAGCGAGAGCGGCAAGATGGAGTTCTACTGCCAGGCTTTCGTCGACGCGGTAGACAACTGGGGCTTTGCCGAAGTGCCGCCCATTGCCAAGTACATTCCGGCTGTCGAGGGCTACGAAGACACGTTCTCCAATTGGGAAACCAAGGAGAAGGGCGAGTACCCCTTCCAGATCATCAGCTGGCATATCCTGCGTCACTCGCACTCCACCTTCGCCGATGTTCCCAACCTGCGCGAGGCCTTCGATCATCCGCTGTACATGAACCCGGTGGATGCCGAGCAGCTGGGGCTCGAGACCGGCGAGACGGTGCTCATAACCTCGAAGTGGGGCAAGTGCCTGCGCCCCCTCATGGTGATCGACACCATCATGCCCGGTGTACTTGCCATGGGGCAGGGTGCCTGGGTTGAGATTGACGAGGAGACCGGCATCGACATGGCGGGCAGCATGAACGTGCTGTGCGGCCCGAAGCTCACGCCTACGGGATACCAGTCTTACAACAGCACCATTGTTCGCGTGGATAAATGGGATGGCGAGCCGCTGCAGCCCGACTACCTGTGGGAAGCCCGCGAAGTTTTCGAGGAGGAGTAAATCATGGCCCAAAAGGGATTTCTGATCAACAGCGCTGAGTGCACGGGCTGCAAGGCCTGCGAGCTGGCCTGCAAGGACGTGCACAGCTTCGAAATCGGCCCTCGCGCCCGCATCGTGCGCGAGGTGTGCGGCGGCGGCTGGACGGTAGACGAGAAGACCGGCGCCTGCACGCCCGCCCAGGTGTTCTCCTACTCGGTGAGCTATTCCTGCGGCCACTGCGAGAACCCCGCCTGCGTGGAGGTGTGCCCCACCGGCGCCCACCACAAGGACGAGGAGACCGGCATCGTTTCCATCACCGCCGATGACTGCATCGGCTGCCAGTCCTGCGTGAAGGCCTGCCCCTACGGCGCCCCGCAGTTCGTGGAGGCGAAGACGATCACCGAGAAGTGCGACATGTGCGCCGAGCTGCAGGCCCACGGCGAGGAGCCGGCCTGCGTGGCCATCTGCCCGCAGCGCGCCCTGAAGATCGGCGACATCGACGAGCTGCGCGCCGAGTACGGCGACGTGCGCGACATCCAGCCCTTGCCCGACTCTGCCCAGACCGAGCCCAACGTGGTCATCGTGGCCCATCGCAACGGCCGCGCGGCCGCCGACGACGACTGGCGCATGCTGTCGCTCGAGCAGTAGCAAGAAGGGAGAGCCATCATGGAAGTGTTGATCCGGGAAGAGGAGCCAAAGAATGCGGCCGAACAGGCGCGCGCAGCCTCGGTGCTCTTCACCTTGCTGGGTCGTGTCATCCACGGCGTGCCCGATTCCGAGCTTTTGACGGCCTTGGCCAACGAACGGGCTTTCGACGAGGTTCCCTTCGTAGAGGGGGAGGAGAGCGAGCAGGCGCTGAAGATGCTCGCAGCTTGGAACGATGGTTGCTCGGTTCCGTTTTCGGAGAAAGACTTCCATGACCTTTCCGCTGAGTATACGCGCCTATTCGTTGGCACGCGCCGTGTGGTCGCTCCTCTGTGGGAATCGGTGTACTTCAACAAGGACCGCATGGTGTTCCAGCATGAGACCTTCGAGGTGCGTGCCATGTACGCTCGTTACGGTCTGCGCGTGGATAATTTCTCCCACGAGCCCGACGATCATCTGGCCTACGAGCTGCTGTTCCTTGGGCATGTGTTAGGAATGGCGGCCGACGACGCGGAGGCCGGCCGCCATTCCGATGCTGCCGCCAAATACGCCGACGCCGTGTCCTTTGTCGTCTGTCATCTGTTAACATGGGTGCCGAAATGGCGCGCTCTGGTGCAGGATCATGCCCAGTCTGACTTTTACCGCGGGTTCTCCCTGCTGGTGGAAGCGGCGCTGAGGCAGACCGAAGCGGTATTCGCCGAATTGTCCGGTGAGTGCGCGGCCGCCTAAGGCTGCGACGGCCCCGAAGCATTTCCCTCCCGTGCTTCGGGGCCTTTCCTGCTCTTTTCCCAAAAGGGTCAAAAGGCGAGGGAAGGGGTGCCTCGAGGTTGTGTCCTGCAGATGAGAGGGGGAGTGATGGTGCATCGCGCACTTCGTGGGAGCACGGTCGTGGGGACAGCGGGCTTTTGCCTGAATATGGTCTTGGGTCTGGTGTATGCCTGGTCGTTGTTTGCCGGACCGTTGCAGGACGCTTTCGGCGGAACGGCGGTGGATACTTCGCGTTTTTTTCCGTGTCGATGATGGGGCTTTGCTTGGGGCATCTGGCTTCGGGATGGCTTTCGCCGCGCACCTCCCCACGATTCGTGATGCTGCTGGCTGCTGGCTTCGCCGCGGTAGGCTTCGCCGGCTCGGCCCTGGCCGCCAGCTACGGTTGGCTCACGGTCTCCTATGGCGTATGCTGCGGTTTTGCTACGGGGATGGGGGCAAACTGCGTTCTAAACTCTGTGCTTCCCTGGTTCTCCAATCGCAAGGGCGCTGCTTCGGGTGTGCTTTTGGCCGGCGTGGGATTGGGTCCTCTGGTGCTCGGGCCGGTCGTGGGGGCGCTAATTGCCCAGGCGGGATGGCGTACGGCTTTTGCCGCTATGGCGGTTGTAGCTGGTGGCATGCTGGCGGCGGGCTCCCTGGTGCTGCGCCAGCCGAGCACGGGCGGTATGCTGGCGCGGGCGAACGCGGCCGAGGGGGATGACTTGACGCCGTCGGATTCAAGCGAAGCGGTTTCCGATGTCGATACCCCGAACGCCGCAGCGTCCCTCGGGACGCGCGAGATGCTTCGAACCCGGGCGTTCTGGACGCTCTTCTGTTGGATATCGCTCGTAAGCAGTGGGGGTCTGGCGCTTATCAGCAACGCGGTTCCTGCGGCTCTAGATGTGATGGGAACGCGCGAGGCGTGGGCGGTGATGGCAGCCACGGGGGCCATGGGCGCCCTCTCGGGCTTCAACAGCGTGGGCCGTCTCGTGGCAGGCGGCCTGTGGGATCGCCTCGGCTCGCGCGGTGCCATGGCCGCGGTGTCCCTTGCCTTCGCTGTCTCTATGGTTCTGTGCGCCGCCGCCCAGGAGCTCGGTTCGTTTCCGCTGGTTGTAGCTGGGTTTCTGCTGCTTGGGGCAGCCTATGGGGGCTCGGTATCGGTGGAGTCCGCCTTCGTGGGCCAGTACTTCGGGCTGAGGCACTATGCCATGAATTACGCTGTTGCCACGCTCAATGTTTTGGTCGCCTCATGCATCGGCCCCACCATTTCGGGGTTCTCAAGGGCTTTAACGGGCGGCTATCTTCCTGCCTACGTCATCTTGCTTGCGGTTGCGCTGCTTTCGCTCGGGTTGGCGGTGTGTTTTCGGGGCGAATCGTCACGGTAAATGCAAGAGCGGGATAGGAAAGCACGAGAAAGCGGCGCCTCGAGGGGCGCCGCTTTCCTTGAAGAGGGAGGGTAAGCAAGGGAGAAACGTGCGTCGCAGTCCTACTCGTTCACGTTGAAGGGCAGGTACCACACGCTGGGGTTCGTGCCCTCCTCGGGCAGCAGCTGGTAGCCGCCGGCCCCTTCAGCCTGGCTGCGCAGCTCGTCCAAGTCGCCGAACACGCGGGCCCCGGCCGGGCAGGCGGCCACGCAGGCCTGAACCTGTCCGTCGCCCGCATCGATGCGCTCGGCGCAGAAGGTGCACTTGTCCACGGCACCGGCCGGCATGACCGGGTACATCAGCTCCTCGTACTCGTTGAGCTCTGCGCCGAAGTAGCCGTCCTCGGATGCGGCCTTGGAACGGGCCTGGTAGGGGCAGGCCCCCACAAAGGACTCGCAGCCGATGCACTCCTCCTTGTTGATGACCACGATGCCGTCCTCGCGCTTGTAGGTGGCCCCGGTGGGGCACACCTCCACGCAGGGGGCGACTTCGCAGTGCATGCACAGCAGGGGCAGCGAGGTCTTGCGCACGTCGGGGTAGGTTCCCTCGAACTCGCGCTCGACGCGGGACCGGCGCACGCCGGGCCGCGTTCCGTGGGCCTCCTTGCAGGCCACGGAGCAGGCGTGGCAGCCCACGCACCGCTTAAGATCGATGAGCATTCCGTATGTCATAATTCAAACCCCCTAAGATACTTTCTCGACTTTGACGCGGATCAGCTGGTCGAACGCGGAGACGATGTGGTCCATGCGCTTGGGATCCTGGCCGGGGATGAGGGTGACGAGGTTCACGCCCTTCCCCTGGGCGATGGTGAGGTACTTCGACTTCGCGTCCCAGGTGCCCACCACCGACGAGACGCACTCGGGGTGGATGCCCTCGGTCACCACGAGGCGACCCTCCACGGTGTAGCCGGGCGTTGAGGTCAGGCGCACGGTGTCGCCGCTCGCGAGCCCCTTCTCGGCGGCCGTGGCGGTGTTCATCTCGATGAGGTAGGTGATGCCGTCCTCCTCGTTCACCTCGTTGAGCCAGGCGTTCTGCACGGTCCAGGTGTCGGTGTTGGAGGCGTTGGTGTAGTACACGGGGAAGATGTCGTAGGCGGGGTCGTCGGCGTAGAACTCCACGCCAGGGCGCCACTCGGGCAGCGGGATGTAGTCGTCGGTCTCCCAGGGGATGTCCAGCTCGGCCACCTTGGCCTCCACCTTCTCCTTGGCCTCGAGCATGAAGTCCCAGTAGAAGGGGATGCGGCCCGGCGCCTCGGCATCCCAGATGTACATCTCGTCCACCTTGCGCGGGTAGGTGTACACGCCGCCGTTGTCCTTGAACCACTGCAGGCCGTGCTCCTCGTCGATGTTCGATTTATACACCGCGTCGATAAACTGCTCCACGTCCAGCTTCTGGTCCGTGGGGAACATGTACTCCTCCTTCACGCGGTACAGGCCGCAGACCGCCGGGATGAAGAACTCGTTGGCGCCGGCACGATCGGCGATCTCGGCGTAGATCTCCATGAAGCCGGGGGCGCCGTCCTTGGGCTCCACCACCGGCTGCCACATGGCCAGCGTCCAGGGCGTGTCCAGCGAGCCGATCATGCGGTGGTTCATGTAGAACTGGGGCAGCACATCATAGCGCTCCAGGTAGCAGGCCTCGGGAAGCATGATGTCGGAGAAGTAGGACATGTCGTTCAGATAGATGTCCACGCCGACGATGAAGTCCATGTCCTGGTAGACCTTCACCTGCTCTTCCACGTTGGCCCACCATTTGATGGGGTTGCAGGCGTACCAGAACAGATTGCGCGGGCGCGTCGTGTGGTAGAGATCGGGATCGGCCATGGCCATGTGCACGAAGTGGCCGTCTTCTGAAAGAGGCTGCAGCTCGAGCAGGCCCTGGGTGGTGGGGGTGTAGTCGCGCTCGCGGATGATCTTGTAGAACGAGTTGGGCGCGCCGATCATGAGCGAGTTGCACTCGATGAAGCCATCCTCCTCCCAGATGCCCAGGTCGAAGCCGGCGGTGGGGTTGTTGTCGGCCCAGCCGTGGCACTTCGTGGCGAAGCCAATGAAGCCACCCACGGAGTTCGTGGCGCCGATGAGGGTGTTCAGCTGCAGGCAGGCCCACACGTTCAGGATGGAGTGCTTGTGGCGGGAGAGGCCCGAGAAGATGTCCACGGCGGCGCCGCGGCGTCGGTAGGTCTTGCCCTCGATCTCGATGGTCTCGCCGATGCGGGCGGCGCGGCCGAACTCCTCGGCCACCTGGCGCAGGGTGGCGGCGGGCACCGTGGTAATGTCCTCGGCCCATTCCGGCGTCATCTCGCGGATGTGCTCCTTGAGCACGCTGAAGGCGGTGTGGCACTTCACGCCGTCCACCTCGTACTCGCCCTCGAGGGCCGGCTTCTCGCACTCGTCGTAGGGCTTGGCGGCGTTGGCGGCCTCGTCCCAGTACAGCGATTTGTTGCTGCCCTCGGCGCGCAGCACGCGCTGGGTCGCGGGATCGACAAGGGCCGGGGCGTTGGTCCGCTCGACCAGGTAGTCGCGGTCGATGAGGTCGAGCTCGTGGATGAACACGTAGGCCATGGCCAGGGCCGCCGCCGCATCGGAGCCGGGGCGGATGGGCACCCACAGATCGGCCTTCTCGGCGCCGGCGCTCATGTGGGGGTCGAAGTTGACGAGGCGCAGCCCGTCCTCGGCACGGCGCCGGGCGAACTTGTCGGCGGTCATGTTGAAGCCGTGGCGCGTGGCCGTGCCCGCCTGGGTGCCGAACTGGATGAGGTAGTCGACGTTGTCGTAGTCGGGCATGGCGTTGCCGTCGCCAGTGAGCAGAAACTCGCAGATGTGGACGCCGGCGCCGCAGATGTCCGAGGACGTGCCCTCGGACACGCCGAAGGCGCAGCCCAGGGTAAGCGAGCGCCAGACGCTGCCGATGAGGCCGGCCACCATGGAGGCGCCCATGTTCAGCTTGGGGTCCTTCGCCGCGGCCTCGCCGAACTTCTGCACGATGGTGTCGTAGGCCTCGTCCCAGCTGATCTCCTCCCAGCCCGGATCCTCGTCGAAGCCCTTCTTGGGGTTGGTGCGCTTGAGCGGCTTGGTGATGCGCGCCGGATCGTACAGCTGCATGATGCCAGCCGCTCCCTTGGCGCAGATGTGGCCCGAGCCGATGGGGCTGTCGGGGTTGCCCGTCAGCTCGACGACGGTGCCGTCGACCACATGGGCCTTGATGGAGCAGTTGTTGAAGCACATGTTGCAGGTGGTGGGGACCCACGTCCCCTCCGCGGCGTCGTAGGCCGCAGGCTCCGGCGCGGTGCTGGCGAGGTCGGTGGCCTCGTCTCCGGTCGTGCCCGAGGCGCATCCGGCAAGGCCGGCCGCCAGGGCCGTGGCACCGGCTCCCGCTACGAACCCGCGGCGTGTGAACCGCATGTCGCTTCTACTCATAGCATCCCTCTCTTCCTACGTCCTCCCCTCTGAAGGGAGGCTCCTCGGTTCTCCGCCCGCGGCCCTCAAGGCCCGGGCGCGGCCAGTATCCCATGGGATGCAAGGGGCGAAATGTGTTCCGGAAGACAAAGACGGCGGCGTTAATTGTGCCGGTCGACACATTGAGCGAAGGACAGGGAGGATGCCGAGCGGGCCGTGTCGTAGTGGGGGAGGCGCCCTTCCAACAGATGGCGGTAGGTGGAGAAGAGGGTCTCCGGCAGCGGATGAGCCGGTAGCCGAGCTCCACGGCACCAGCCTTGGCGAGCCCTTTCAGCTCCCGGCTGGCCGTGGCCCGCTCGAGGTGCGCGATGAGCGCCACGTCGCTGTGGGTGAGGGGGAGGTCGGTCGGGGGCTCGCCGTGGGCCGAGAGCTGGTTCACGATGCGCACGAGGACCGAGGCCACCTTGTCCCGGGCGGTGCCGTGGGCCAGAGTGAGGATCTGGCCGTAGTTGGCGGTGGAGGAGTTCATGAGCGTGATGTTGGCGAGGGCCAGCGACTGGGAGGCGGGCAGCCCGTCGACGATCTCCCTGACGTCGTCGCTGTCGAAGCGGCATATCTGGCCGGGGATGATGCCCTGCAGGTAGTAGAAACTCGAGGCGACGAAGGGGGTGTACAGCTCGGTCAGGCCGCTGACGAAGCCCTCGCTGAACAGGGCGTAGGGAAATTCCTGGTCGTCGCTGGTGTAGACCTTCGACAGGAGGAGGCCGCTGCGCACCACATGCACCCGGGGCCGCGTGGAGAGGTCGGTCCAGACGAGGTCCTCCCGATCGAACTCGTCGATGGCCGGCAGGAGGGCGCGCCCGTCGGCCAGGGGCGCGCCGCAGAGGAAGGCGAGGGGGCAGGTGCCGCGCTTCGGGCACCACTTCGTCTCGCTGGCCAGTCGGTGGAGGTGTTCGTCGGGCCTCATGGGTGCTCCTCGATGTCGTCGGTTGCGCAGGGCGCTGGGCCCGCATGGGATGATAGGGCGAGGGGGATGCGCGGGGAATACCCCTTTCGGGGTATGCGTGGAAGGCAGGGGCGGCTTAGACTTCCCTTCAGAAGAAAGGAGGCCGACGGTGGCGTTTTCCAAGGTGTGCGTGGCGGTGCTGGCGGCCGGGCAGTCACAGCGCATGGGGTTTCCCAAGCTCATCGAGCCCTTCGCAGGTACTACGCTGCTCGACCGCGCCCTCGATGCGGCCCTCGGCTGCGCGGCGGACGTGGCCTGCGTGGTGACTGGCGCCTACCACGAGCTGATGGCCCCGCTGCTTGCCCGGCGCGGCGCCACCGATCTGGTGCTGGCCCCACAGGGCGCCGACCGTTCGTGGCCCGGGGAGGGCCGGGATCCTCTGGTGACGGTGCGCAACCGCCGCTGGAGGACGGGGCAGGCATCCTCGGTGCAGTCGGCCGTACGGTTCGCTCGCGGGTGCGGATGCACGGCGGTGCTCATGCTCGTGGCCGACCAGCCCTTTGTGACCGCCTCTCACTTGAATGCCCTGATCGGCGAATACGACGCGGAAAAGAGCCAGATGTATCTGGCGGCGAACGATTGGGGCCACGGGAACCCGTGCCTTGCGGATCGCGGGCTGTTCGACGAGCTTTTGGCCCTTACAGGCGACGAGGGTGCCCGGGCACTTTTGCGCGCGCGGCGCAATATCGATGCCCGGCACGTTCACTTCGACGAGCCCCGCCTGTTCGAGGACGCTGACACGCCGGAGGACTTCCGGCGCCTGGAGGAGGCGATCGCCCGTGGCTAGCGCCTCTTGCCCGCTCGATCGGGCCCAGTACCCCATCATCGAGCGCCGGGTCGGGCGCGACGGCACCTGTCCGCTCGTCTACCTGGACAGCGCGGCCACAGCCCTCGTGCCCGATTCGGTCATCGAGGCCCACGGCCGCTTCCTGCGGACGAGCTGCGCGAACATCCACCGGGGCGCCCATCGGCTGGCCGAGGAGGCCACCGACGCCTTCGAGAGCGCCCGCGAGCACGTGGCGGCCTTTTTCGGAGTCGATGAGCCGGAGCACGTCGTCCTCACCCACGGGGCCACGGAATCCTTGAACCTGGCGGCCCTCGGGTGGGCGGCCCATCATCTGGTTCCGGGCGACCTGGCGGTGGTCGCCGCCGACAACCACCACTCGAACCTCGTGCCCTGGCAGATGCTGGCCGAACGGCAGGGGCTGTGCCTGGCATGGCTACCCCTTACCCCCGAGGGGCTGCTTGACGAGGAGGCCTGGGCGTCCCTCGCCGAGCAGGAACCCAAGCTCGTGGCGCTGTGCCAGCAGTCCAACGTGCTGGGATTCCGTCAGCCGGCCCTGGCGCGCATTGCGACCGAAGCCCGGGCGGCCGGCGCTATGGTGGTGATGGACGGCGCCCAGGCCGCGGGGCATGAGCCCGTGGACTTTGCGGCGCTTGGGGCCGATTTCTACGCGGTCTCGGCCCACAAGATGGGGGGCCTTACCGGAGTGGGGGCGCTTCTGTGCTCCCCGCGCGCCTTCGCAGGCCTGCAACCGGTGTACGGGGGCGGCGGCATGGCGGCCCGGGTTGGCGCCGACGGCTGGCGCGCGGTTCCCGGACCTGAGGCCTACGAGGCGGGCACGCCGCCCATTGCCGCAGCTGCGGCCTGGTCGGCGGCGCTCGACTCGTTGGAGGCGGCGGGGCTTGAGGCCGTGGCCGCCCACACCTGCGCTCTCGCCGAGCGGGCCCGCCGCGCCCTGGGCGCCCTTCCCGGCGTGACGGTGCTGGGCCAGGAGGTGGAGGCGCCCTTCGAATCGCTCGTCAGCTTCGCGATAGCGGGCGTCCATCCGCACGATGTGGGACAGGCTCTCGACGGGTGGGGCATCATGGCCCGCGCTGGGCATCACTGTGCCCGCCCGGTTCACGATGCCCTGGGCGCGCGGGCCTCGGTGCGCGCCAGTTTCGCCGGCTATTCGACACGAGAGGAGGTGGACGCCCTCGTGGAAGCGGTCGAGAGGCTGGCCGTGGCGCGGGAGGCGTGAGAGCCATGGGAATGAGAATTGACGATCCGGCCTTGGAGGCGCGGGCGCGCCAGCCGCGCTTTCGCGGGTTTGAAGGTATGGGCGCCTCCCCGGATGGAACGGAGGGCGTCCTAGTGTCAGCGGCGGGAGAGAATCCCTTCTGCGGCGACGAGCTGGAGGTGCGTCTGGTGCTTCGGCCAGGCGAGGAAGGGCCGTGGGTTGTGGATGCGGCCGCTTTCGACGGCTACGGCTGCACGTTGTGCCTTGCCGCGGCCGACGCGGTGATGGAGCACGTGGTCGGACTTCCCGTCGCTGAGGCGGCGCAGGTGGGCTTCGATGCCACCTGCGCGCTGATCGGCGGCCTGGAGGTGGGGCGCACGCGCCGCGGGTGCGTCGACTTGGTGTCCCGCGTGGTGCGGGCGGCCCTAGCCACTGAGGCGGCCCGGGTGTCCCTGCAGGACGGCCTCGGGGAGCCCGCTCTGGCCAAAGACGCGGTCGCCTTCGAGGAAAACGCCGTTGACAAACAGCGCTCGGGCCTGGCATATTAGGGAAACATGCTGGGGAAACGGAGGGGGAGCCATGAGAGAGCTCGATAGCGAGGCGGCCGGGCGCGGCCGCTCCTTTCTGCTGCTGCCGTCGAAGATCACTTGCCCGGCTCCGGAGCCGGACGCCATCGAGCGGCCGCGCGTACGGGAGAAGCTCGCCCAGGCGATCGCGCGTCCGGTGACGACGCTCGTGGCTCCAGCCGGCTTCGGCAAGACCACGGCCCTGGCTGCTTGGGCCGATCGGCTCGACGGGCCCGTGGCCTGGTGCGCCCTGGAGGAGGACGACAGCGACCCGTCCCGCTTCTGGCACGCCCTCGCCTGCGCCCTGGCCCGTGCCGACGAGCGCCTGGGCGCCCCCCGGAACATGGCCGAGGTGGCCTGGACGGAAGCGGTGGAGGCGCGGGAGGCGCTTACCGAGCTGCTTGCGCAACTTGGGGCCTTTCCCGACACCGCCGTGCTGGTTGTCGAGGACCTCCATGTCGTCCAGGACGCGCCGGTGGTGGGCGACACATTGGCCTACTTTCTGCGCAACCTGCCGCCGCAGGTCCACCTTGTGCTCACCTCGCGCACGCCCCTCAAGGTGCCGTTGGCTAAGCTGCGCGTGCGCGGCGCCCTCGTGGAGATCGGCCAGGACGACTTGCGGCTGAGCCCCGAGGAGCAGGCGGCTCTGTTCCGCGGGGCGGCCCTCGCGCTGACCAGTGAGGACGAGGCGCTTTTGGAAGAGGCCACCCAGGGCTGGCCCGCCGGCTGCCGCCTGTTGGAGATGCGCTGTCGCAACGCCGGGGCCGTCGAGGTGACCGCGATCATGCGCCAAGCCCGCGCGTCCGTGAGCGACTATCTGCTCGAGGAGGTGCTCGAGGGAGTGCCGGCCGATCTCATGCGCTTCATGACCGAGACGGCCATCGTCGAGTCCTTCAGCGCCCCACTCGGCGCCCGTATCACGGGGCTTACCGAGGCCGAGGTGCGTAGCCGGGTGGACCGCCTTGCCGACGCGGGGCTGTTCGTGCAGCGCCTGGAAGGGGAGGGCCGAGCTACGTGGTACCGCTACCATGCCATGCTCCAGGACCTGCTGCACACCCGCCTGCGCCGCATGCCCGAACAGGAGTCCCTGGCTCTGGCCGGGCGGGCCCGAGGCTGGCTGCTCGACGAGGGCTTCGACGATGCGGCTGTGGGGCTGTCCTTCTGGATGCGCGACTACGGGGCCATCTGCGACATCATCGAGCAGCGTTGGAAGTCGCTGTGGATGAACGACGAGCTGGAGGCGCTGCTGCGCTGGATCGATCTTCTGCCCGCGCCCCTGCTCAATGAGCGCCCCTTCTTGTGCGCCGTGGCCGCTCTGCCCGCAGCTTACGCCGGAGACGGCCTGCGGGGCCACGCGCTGATCCAGAAGGCGCTTCTGCGGCTCGATGACGGCGAGGATTTCCTGTTCTCCTTCTGCATGGTTCAGAAGGCGTTTCTGGCATCGTTTGAGGGCAAGCAGGCCGAGAGCGCCCAGTTCGCAGAGAAGGCCCTCCGCTTCCTGCCGGAGGAGGAGGGCTTTTTGCGCGGCATGATGATGCAGGTGCGTGCCTCGACGCTCTGGGCGAGCGATCCTCTGGGCGCCATCGCCGGCTACGGAGAGGCGCTACCGGTGCAGCGTGCGGTGGGCAACGCGAATTTGCTCGCGTCGGCCCTGTGCAACCTGGCCGTCTTCCAGGCAGCGGTCGGTCAAGTGGCCGACGCAGAGCGCGCGGCCCGCGAGGCGCTGGATTTGTATGAGCCTGGGCAGCGTGCTGCCAAGCCCATGCTCGGCTTTGCCTGGCGCGCTCTGGCCGAGGTCGCCTACGAGCGCGGGGACGAGGTCTCCTTCGCCGAGTCCTGCGGCTGGTTCGAGGAGCTCTCCGTCCACGGCGTGGTGGCGGCGCGCCGGGCGGAGCTGTTGGTACTGCAGGCTAAGGACGCCTACGGCCGGGGCAATGGAGCGTCGGGGCGTACAGCATTCACGGGCGCTCTGGCCGTCGAGGAGGCGGCGGCGCTTTCCATGATGCCCACCTTGGCCATGATTCGCGATTGGCGTGGCTCGAGGAACGGGGAATCGGCAGGCGAGATGCGCGGCACTGGCAGTGCCGGGCGTCTCGGGCTCTTCCGGCTGATGGAGCGGCTCGTCCACGGAGAAGACGTGGCGGCAGAGTCGGCGGCATTCGCCGACGGGGTTAACTCCGAGGATGCGGCCCTCAAGGTGCGCGCCTGCGTTACGGCAGCGGTGGCCGCCGAGCGCGCCGGCCGGTTCCAGGGGGCTGTTGCCCTTGTTCGCCAGGCCTTCGCCGTGTCCCGCAGTTGGGGGCTTGCGGCTGCCTTCGCCGAGAACGCCCCCGACATGCAGCCTCTGGCGGCTCTGTTGCGAGTCGAGGCCGCCAAGGGGGAGCGCGATGGGGCTGGATCTGGCCAGGCTGCCGACGACCGCGAGGCCGCCCGCATGATAGAGGAGGCCCTGAAGGGAGCCCCGCGCGCATCCGATGCCTTAACCGAGCGCGAGCTGGATGTGCTGCGGGTGGTGGCCGACGGGGCTTCGGTGGCTGAGGCGGCCGAGATGCTCGTCGTGTCCCGCGAGACGGTGAAGAAGCACCTGGGCAACATCTATGCCAAGCTCGGCGTTCATTCCAAGATGCAGGCCGTGGCGCTTCTGCGGGAAGAGGGCGTGCTGTAGGCTGAGGGTTCTTCGCGTCCCTCCGGCGATGGGGTGGCAGCATACCTCCATGCTCAAACAGTCCTCGCTTGGCGGAAGTGCCCGACGGGCACTTCCGGTCGCGTGCGGCGCCCGAGCGAAGCGAGGAAGTACTCTTGGGGTGAACTGCGCGTGGAGGCACGCTGCCACCCCGTTGCCTGCATTTTCGCGGGTTCTTCCTCCTTAAAATACCCCGGGGGTATACCCCCTTTGCGTAATGTGGCCTACCCCTCTGCCCCGTAATCTACTCACTGTCAGCAAGACTCATGAGTAGAAGGAGGAGGAGCATGGCGCAAACCGTTTCTCGCCGAGACTTCTTCAAGGCCGGGGGCATCGCCGGCCTGGCCGCCGGGGTGGCAGGCCTGGGCATCGGCTCGGTGCTCGGCGTGCCGGAGGAGGCGGTGGCCGAAACCGTCACCGTCACCGATTTCGTGTACACCTGCCCGGTCTGCGGCGCGAAGGCCGTGGATTACGACGCCCTGGTGAGCCATTTCGAAACCGAGCATCCCGACGCCAACTGCGGCGTTCCCCAGTGCGCCACCCTGAACATCAACGGCAACGAGTTAAAGGTGCAGGTGGAGCCCCAGTGGACCCTGCGCGAGACGCTGCTGAAGGCCGTGGGGCTCGCCGGCGGTGCCAAGGAGATGTGCGACCGCGGTGGCTGCGGCAGCTGCACGGTGCTCATCGACGGGGTGCCGGCGCTCGCCTGCACCACCTTGGCCGTCCAGTGCGAGGGCAGGGCCATCGAGACCTCCGAGGGCATTGCCGCCGATGAGCGCTTCCGCCCGCTGGTGGAGGCCTACGCCAAGCACGACGCGGCCCAGTGCGGCTACTGCACGCCGGGCCAGTTCACCGTGGCCAAGTACATCATCGAGAAGTACGGCGAGCCCACCGAGGAGCAGATCCGCGAGGAGCTGGCCGGCAACATCTGCCGCTGCGGCACCTACAGCCGCCACGTGCAGGCTATCCAGGAGGCCGCCAGCGCCATGAAGGGAGGCAACTAATGGGAGCCAGCTGCGAATCTATCCTGTCGGGCGTTAACGACGACCGCACCGACTTCAAGTACGTGGGCACCTGGGAGCACCCGGGCCGCCAGTCCTGGGACATGATCTCGGGCGCGGCCAAGTATCCCACCGACCTGTGGATGCCCGGAACGCTCACCGCCATGGCGCTGCACAGCCCCTACGGCCACGCGAAGATCAAGAGCCTCGATATCACCGAGGCCGAGAAGGTGCAAGGCGTGCACCTCGTGCTCACCTACGAGGACGAGGAGATCGCCTCCATGCCGAAGTACCGCCCCTCCTACTACGAGTTCGGCGCGAGCCCCCTTCTGGGCGACGAGGCCGAGTTCGAGGGCGACGAGGTGGGTGTCGTCGTGGTGGCCGACAACGAGGAGGCCTGCAAGCGGGCCCTCGACGCCGTGGCGGTGGAATGGGAGGCCCTGCCCTTCATCACCGACTGCCGCGAGGCCGCCAAGCCCGGCGCCCCCATTCTGCGCCCCGAGATGAACCCCGACTCCAATATGACCGGCAACACCTTCGGCGCTCCGGTGGAATGGGAGATCGGCAACGTGGAGCAGGGCCTGAAGGAATCCGACCACGTGGAGGTCATCGAGTACGGCCGCCCCATGTGGAGCCAGTTCAGAAGCATGCCGCCGGCCTACTTCAGCTACTGGGACGACGATCCCTGGGGCAACCCCGATGGCGAGAAGATGTGCTACGTCACGAACCACGCCCACTTTCCCTCCAACGGCCCCATCGTGTCGGCCTTCATGGGCTTCGGCAGCCATGCCGACAAGTTCCGCGCGCTCACGCCGTACATGGCTTCGCGCTACTGCGACTTCGTCGAGAAGCGCGGCGCCCAGCTGGCTCCGGTGCTCTCCAAGCGCCTGGGCGGCGTGCCCGTGCGCTTCGTGAACACCCGTCGCCAGTCCTTCGATGCCGCCGTGCCGCAGACTTACATCACGGCCCGCATCGGCTACAACGACGACGGTACCCTGCACGCGGTGCAGTCGCGCAACGTGCACCAGTCCGGCGCCCGCGGCGGCTACGGCGACAAGACCCACGGGCATTTGGTGCTGCCGCCCAACGCCCAGGCATTCAAGTCGACGAGCTGCCCGAACATCTACTCCGAGATGGCCTACTACGTCACCAACGGCGCCTGCACCACGGCCGACCCGGGCAAGGACATGTGGGAGCCGGTGAACCTGGCCTTCGCCCATATCGCCGACGCGCTGGGCATGCCCATCACCGACGTCATCATGAAGAACGTGAGCGTGACCGACCCCTCGCTGTCCGCCTGCATGGAGGCGGGGAAGAAGGCCTTCGACTGGGACGCCAAATGGCACAAGGCCGGCGAGAAGACCCTTGAGGACGGCCGCCTCCACGGCGTGGCCGCCCGCGCCTGCTGGTCCATGACCTGGGGCATGATCTCCTACAACATCAACTTGCGCATGGGCGTGGACGGCAAGATCTACATGCCCTACTCCGAGGCCCTCATCGGCACCTACTGGCCCGACGCGGTGCAGCTGGTCATCGCCGAGGAGATGGGCATGAAGCTGGAGGACGTCATCGTCTACTACGCCCCCAACTACAACAACTGGCAGAACGGCGACGCCGCCGACCGCGGCAGCACCTGCACCTGGGCGGCGAAAGAGGCGGCCGTGCAGCTGAAGGCCCAGATTCTCGCCACGGGCGCGGCGCTGTTCGGCGTGACTCCCGACGAGGTGGACCTCGTGGACTCGATGATCACCCTGAAGGCCGACCCGACGCAGCAGATGCCCATCACGGGTACCGGCCAGCTGGCCGTGGGCTTCTGCGGCAAGCCGGAGATTCCCTTCCAAAACGACGTGGTGCGCACCATGAACGTGGACTTCTGCGAGGTGGCCGTCGACCCGGAGACCGGTCTTGTGGAAGTGACCGACTACGTGTCGGCCCACGACTTCGGCAAGGTGATCCGCCCGGCCTCGGCCCTGGGGCAGATCGAGATGGCGCTCACCCAGGCCGAGGGCCGCTCCCTTCGCGAGGAACTCATCTGGGACGAGAACACCGGCGTGCTGCTGAACGGCAACATGTACGACTACAAGGTGCCCACGGCGCTCGACCAGCCCAAGATCGAGGGCGTGCCCGTGGAGACGCGCATGGGCGGCGGCGCCTACGGTTCCACCGGTGTGGCCCACGCCCACACCAATGCGGGCCTGGTGGGCCTGGCCATCCAGAACGCTATCGGCGCCTGGGTGAACGTCCAGCCCTTCACCCCGGATAAGGTTCTGGCCGCCCTTGCTTCCAAGCAGCAGGCCTAAAGGAGGATTGAACCATGAAGCATTTCAAGCACATGCAGGCCACCTCGGCCGATCAGGCCGCGAAAGAGGCGGCAAGCGGGAAGGCCTGGGTCATGGCCGGCGGCACCGATCTTCTGGGCACCCTGAAAGACGAGATCTTCCCGGAGTACCCCGAGACCGTCATCGATTTGAAGACCATCGAGGGGATGGACGCCATCGAGGAGGACGGCGACGCGCTGCGCATCGGCGCCCTGGCGAAGCTGTCCGATGTGGCCGAGAACGAGCTGGTGAAGACCTATGCCGCGGCGCTGGCTCAGGCGGCGGGACGTGTGGCGTCGCCCACCATCCGCCACATGGGCACGATCGGCGGCAACGTCTGCCAGATGCACCGCTGCTGGTACTTCCGCGTGCCCGACGACCGCTTCCACTGCCGGCGCAAGGGCGGCGCCACCTGCCCGGCCCGCATCGGCGACAACCGCTACCACTCCATCTTCGGCGACGACAACGGCTGCTTCGCCGTGTCCTCTCACGACACGGCGCCGGCGCTCGTGGCCCTGGGCGCCACGGTGGTCACCACCAAGCGCGAGGTTCCCGCCGAGGAGTTCTTCGGCGCCCACGGCCACCGCTCCAACGTGCTGGAGGACGGGGAAGTGGTGAAGGAGTTCCGCGTGCCCAAGGCCGAGAAGAGCGCGTTTCAGAAGTTCGCCCTGCGCAAGTCCATCGACTTCCCCGTGGTGAACTGCGCTGTGGCTGCAACCGGCGGCGAGACCCGCGTGGTGCTCGGCGGCGTGCACCCGGCTCCTTGGCGCTCGAAGGAGGCCGAGGAGGCCGTGGCAGCGGGCGTGACTGCCGATAGCGCGGCGAAGGCCGGCGAGGCGGCGGTGTCCGTGGCCAAGCCCCTGGGCAAGAACGCCTACAAGGTGGACATCGCGCGCACGCTGGTGAAGCGCACGCTTGAGGCCATCGCCTAGCGGCGAGCGCGCGGAGGTGGGCTTCATGGCCGAACGACAGACAACCTGGGGACGCTCGCTGGCCCAGCTGCGCCAGTGGGCCTCAGACACTGAGGGTGTGTCCCTTTGCCCCTCGTCCCTTTCCGTGGCGGCTCCCGTGCGCCAGGCGTTCTACGACCAGGTGGACGAGGTGGCCGACCTGCTGGCTGCCGAGGTGCTCGGCGAGCGGCTGCCCCAGGCGGGCCGCCTCGCCCGCGCGCTGGGCGACGGGCGCGAGGAGCTGCTGGCGGCATCGGGGCTTGGGGCCTATCGGCTCCCCGAGCGTCTCGAGCACTTCCTCACTGACGCGCACCGCGCCCTGGCGGAGCCGCTCTCGTCCTTGGTGGTGGATGCGGCTTCCGGGCGCGTGCCCTTGGCCGAGGTTCACGGCCGGGCCGCATCCGAGGCCGCCCGTTCGGCGGACGTGCTTATGCGCTGCGCCTACGAGGCCTGGGTCTACCTGGGTATTATGGCGGCCCTTCGCCCCGTGCGGTTCTGGGCCGTGGCCAGCGAGGACGGTCGGCGGCTGGTGGCCGTGCCCACCGACGAGGTGCGCATGGGCTGGCAGGTGCCCTCCCGCGAGCTGCGCCACCCCGAGGCGGTCTTCGAGACGGCCGATGGGCGCGTGTTCGCCTGCAAGTGCGAGGCGGCGCGCGAGATCGACTATTACGACGTGATGGCGCCCCCGGCTCGCGACACCTCCGCTGGCGGCAACACCGAGAACCTCATGGGGCACCGGGTGCTGCTTCTGTACCAGCTGGACGGGGTGCGTGACGTGCGGCCCCTCGTGGATCGCAAGGAGAAGCGCCAGGTGGCCGCCGACCATGTCTGCACGGTGCTGTCGCCGGGCGAGATGGGCTCTCCCTCCCATCTGGGGGCCTTCATCTCGCGTCTGCGCACCCTGCGCACGCGGCGCCCCGTCACGGTGCTCGCCTATGAGGGGCCGGCGGCCTTCCCCGCCGAGATGGCCGAGGACGCCCAGGTGCCGCCCGTCGAGTTCAAGGCCGTGGGGCTCAGCCTCGATGCCCTGGCCGCCGTTGCGGCGCCACTGGCCCCCGACTACGAGTAAGCCAATCGCCCGCAGGCGATGAACGAAGGAGAAATCATGATGAAGATTGCGAAGAGAAGGACGGTTCTGGGGGCGCTCGTGTGCTCGGCGACCCTGGCCGCCTCCTGCCTGGGCTGCGCCCCGGCGGCAACGGAGATAGCGCCCACCGACGGGCTCGCCTCCAACGACATGGTGGTGAAGGGTGAGTACACCCCCTACGACCCGGCGGCCGAGGCCGAGGTGACTGCCGGCGCCGCTATCGAGGGCTCCGAGGAGGAGCAGCTCCAGCAGGAGCGCATCGCCGGCGGCGCGGCCGGAGGCGTGGTGTCCGAGAACCTCGAGCCCCTCGAGGGCATTACCGACTACAGCGAGGGGGAGTACGTGCCCGTCTACGGCATCGCCTGCGACATTCCCGAAGTCGTGCACGGCGAGACCAAGGGCACGGCCTGCACCACCTGCCACACGGCCGACGGCCAGGGGGCCGGCACCCAGGTGCCCCAGAGCCACGCCGACCAGAACCTGGCCGACGAGGACTGCCTCACTTGCCACGAACTGTAGGGATGAATCCGTAGGGCAAGGGCTCTGCCCTTGCCGATCCAGAGGAGGAGAGATCATGCGCGAGGTTGCTTCCGATGTGCGGCGGTGGTTCGACGAGGGGCGCGCGGTGGCGCTTGCCCAGGTGACGAAGACCTGGGGCTCCTCGCCCCGCGTGCCCGGATCTGTCATGGCCGTCGCCGACGACGGGCGCCTGGCCGGCTCGGTCTCCGGCGGTTGCATCGAGGGCGCCGTGGCCCAGGTGGCCATGGAATGCGCCGGCAGCCGCCTCTCCTCCTTGGAGAAGTTCCATGCCTCCACCCGCCGCGCCCAGGAAGTGGGCCTATCCTGCGGCGGCAACATCGAGGTGTTCGTGGGCGATCTGCCCCGGGCCCTGTTCGCCGTGGAGGAGGCGCTGATTCGGGCCGATGCGGCCTATGCGCGCGTGACGGCGGTGGAGGCCGTCTTCCCGGGCGACCGCGTCGACGATCCCTCCCAAGACGATGCGGCCGTCCGAGAAGGCGGAATGGATGCCCTCGGCGCCATGGCCATCGTGGCCGATGAAGAGGCGCTTACGGCCGCCGTCGCCTCGCTTGCGCCCGCGGTGGCGGCCGAAGTGGCCGTGGCCCGGTGCGACGGCGCGGCCGTGGCGACGGCGGGGGAGGCCGACTGCCTGCTCGCCGTGGCCGAGGCCGTGGCGGCCCGCCCCGCCTCCGAGGACGCGGGCCACGTGATCGAAGGCGGCATCGACTGGTTCTTCGCCCGCGTGCGCCCCGCACCGCAGCTCGTCTGCATCGGGGGCGTGCACATCGCCATGCGCCTGGCAGAGATCGCCCACGTCATGGGCTTCCGCACCGTGGTGGTGGACCCGCGCCGGGTCTTCGCCACCGGCGAGCGCTTCCCCGGGGTGGACGAGCTCGTGCACGCCTGGCCCCAGGAGGCCTTCGCCGAGGATGGCCCGGTGCGCCTTACGGCCAACACGGCGGTTTGCGCCCTCACCCACGACCCGAAGATCGACGTGCCGGCCCTTCAGGCGGCCTTGGCCTCGCCGGCGTTCTATATCGGCTCTTTGGGCCGTTCCACCACCCAGCTCTCCCGCTGCCGTCAGCTGGCGGGGGAGGGATGCCCCGACGAGCAGATCGCCCGCATTTACGGGCCTATCGGGCTAGACTTGCGCGGCCGCGAGCCCGCCGAGATAGCGCTCTCCATCATGGCCGAGATCTGCGCCGTCCGCCACGGCAGCCCCTACGAGCTGTCTACCATGCTGGAGACCGCGCGCGGGTTGGAAGGCGGCGAGGCGGCGTAAGTTCGGATTTTTGCCGTCGTCTCGTCTACAATGGGAGACATTGCCGTGCCGTTTGCTCGAGGCGATGGCATAGCCGCTTTGGTGAGATGAGAGGGAGATTCCGATGAATGCGATAAAGCGTGGGGTATGGATGGCGCGTGCGGGGGCGTTCACAATGCTGCTCGTTGCCGCGCTGGCCGGCGCGGTGGGTTGCGCGGGAGCGCCGGATGGTCAGGGCCCTTCGGAGGGGCAGTTCGCTGATGTTCGGAAAGATGCGGGCGCCGTGCGGAAGATATCTGCCGACGAGGCCCACGATTTGATGGTTTCCGACAAGGTTGCCGTGCTCGACGTGCGCACGGCCGATGAGTACGCCGAGCGCCATATCGTGAATGCACGGCTGCTTCCCCTGGACGCCATAGACGCGAAGACGGCTGAGGAGGTCGCGCCGGATAAGGACGCGCCGGTGCTTGTGTACTGCCGAAGCGGTGTGCGTTCGGCTGAGGCGGCTCAAAAGCTGTCCGATCTGGGGTATGCCCAGGTGTACGATTTCGGCGGCATCCTCGACTGGCCCTACGCCACCGTAGAAGGAGCCGAGACCGTCCAGAGCGGTCTGCCCGAGGGCGAGATGCCCGTAGGCGTGAAGGTCGTCTGCGGCAAGACTCGCTCCCTTCCCGAGGATTAAATTCTTAGCGGGCCCTTCACTCTCATAACGAGCAATATCTTGCCATTAGAAGATAAAATGATCAGTTAAATGGCAGTATATTGCAGCTAAAACCCTCTCTGCCATTGTCCCGACTTCGACGACCGAGCTGGACTGCCGGAAGGTGTGGCCCATACCTTGGATGACGCCTTCGCGATGCGGTAAGCGCGGGCCTAGCTCTGCGGGATAGTGAATCGGTTGCAGGTCTCTTCTACCCAGGTGGCGTTTTGGGCGAGGAGGCTCTCGCTCACCGTCACCGCGCGGTAGCCGAGGGTCACCAGGCCGTCGTTCTGCAGCTGGTGCAGGGCGCGGGTGACCGACGCACGGTCGGACAAGGTGAGCGCCGCCAGCTCGTCGTGGGTCACGCGCAGCGCGCCGGGCTCCTGGCCGCTGCGGCGCACCAGGGAGTGCAGGGCGCACAGCAGAAGGGCCAGGCGTTGGCCGACCAGAGGTCGCGAGGATATCATTGACTGTATAAGCGCGCCGGTAGCCTGGTTGTAGGCCGATGCCGCGAGGATCTGCTGCTGGCGGTCGCCGGGCAGCGTCTCCAGACAGCGCTTGAGCGCCTTTGAGGGCAGCGAGCAGATGCGCCCCGGCACGAGGGCGTGCAAATGGTAGGTGTTGGTGGAGACGCGCGGCACGTACAAGTCGGCCACGCCCACGGCGATGCCGGCGCCGTAGAGGGTGAAAGGGGCCTCGCCGTCCGGGTCGATATGGGCCATGCAGCTTACGACCCCCTCGCGGATGGCGAACACGTGGTGCTCGTAGCGGTGGTCGGTCCACAAGAGGTCGCCCTTGTCGTATTCCACGACGGCGGGCATGATCTTGTCGCCTCCCTCGAAGCGCTCCGTATCGCCGAGTCCGCAGACGCAGCCCACGGGACACAGGTGGCGCACCGGGCAGTGGATGACGCCGAACTCCTCGGCCTTCTGAAAATCCCTGAGTCTCATGGAGCCCCTCCTCTTCGCAACTTCCCCGATCCATTGTCCCTCAACGGGGCGGCGCTCCCCATTCCCCAAACAGGGTATTCGCCGCTTCGTGCATTGTGCACCATTGCGGCGGCCAACATTGTGATGCGCGCCACAATGTAGCCCCTCCGACTCGTGCGCCGTGCACGTTCGGTGCCGGCGGCCCTCCGTAGAATGCAACGCGTAAGGGGAGAGCGTCGCAGAGAGGGGCGCGCCCCTAGCGTTTCGTTTCGATCCCAGGAAGAAGGGGGAGGTAGTATGGCTACATCTATTGAAGAGACGGCCGTCGCGGAGGAGGGCGCCAAGGGCGTCTCTCGTCGCGGGTTCCTCACCGGCGGCGGCCTCATCGCCGGCGCCGCGGTGATGGCCGGCCTTGCGGGCTGCGCGCCTGCCGGCAAAGGAGAGCTGGCGAGCACCGGGGAGGCGGTGCCCAAGGCCAAGGGCCACGTGGTGCACCAGCAGTACATCTGCTCCGGCTGCCGCACCTGCGAGCTTACCTGCGTGCTGTCCCACGAGCAGCTCATCAACCCGCAGCTGGCCCGCAACAAGGTGGAGACCGACGTGCAGCAGGCCTATCTGACCGACGTCCTGTACTGCCAGCAGTGTGACGACGCCCGCTGTCTGGCGGCCTGTCCCACAGGCGCCCTGCACGTGGACGAGGCCACCGGCGCCCGCGTCATCGACCAGGAGCAGTGCGTCGGCTGCCAGACCTGCCTGAACGCCTGCGTGTTCGCGCCGGCCGCTTCGCGCATCAAGTACAACCCCGCCACCAACACCTGCATCAAGTGCGACCTGTGTGGCGGCGACCCGATGTGCGTGAAGCGCTGCCCGCTCGGTGCCTCGCAGCTCTCCTGGGAGGAGTACACCGTCGTCCGTCCCGGCATCGACGACTACGTGGAGAAATCCACGGAAGGCGCGCTCGAGGGCGTTACCTTCACCAAGGAGTACACCGGCCCCCATGCGGGCAAGGCCATGGACGAGCAGGACTGGGCCCTCGTGCCCGCCGACGGCGGCGTGCAGGTCAAGGGCCAGGTTACCTCGTCGGACGGCGCCGATTTGCGCGTGAAGATGCACTGCGACTTCAAGGACGCGTCCGGCAATGTGCTCGGCTCGAGTGAGGAGCACATGTGGTGCATGTCCATCCACGAGCATCTGCCCCTCGAGTTCAGCTTCGCCATCGACGACCCGTCCCAGATCGCCGAAGTCGTGCTCATCGGCGACATCAGCTACTGGGTCAAGGGCGTCGACGAGGAGTACTAGGCCCACCGTCTTACCGCACATCTATCTGAGGAGATTTCAATGGCAGACGAATACTACGGGTACGTCGGTACCCTGCTGAAGGTCAACCTGACCGATATGACCGTGGAGAAGATCCCCACCAACACTTACGACACCGACAAGTGGATCGGCGGCCGCGGCCTCGGCTCCATCATCCAGTGGACGGAGTGCCCGACCACCGCCGGCGCGCTGGATCCGGAGAACGTGCTCACGTTCCTTACCGGCTCCCTCACCGGCACCATGCTCGACGGTGGCCGCACCTTCGTGCAGGCGGTCTCGCCGGCCGGCTACCCGGACACCGGCTCCTTCGCCCGCTCAAGCTTCGGTAGCTCGTTTGCGCCCGAGATGAAGTTCGCCGGCTACGACGGCATCATCTTCATGGGCAAGGCGCCCTATCCGGTGTACTTCTACATCAACGACGACATCGCCGAGATCCGCGATGCCCGCGACCTGTGGGGCATGGACAACTTCGCCGTACAGAACGAGCTGTACCGCCGCTCCGGCAACAAGGCGAAGATCGCCTCCATCGGTCCTGCCGGCGAGCACATGTCCATGTTCTCCACCATCCTGTCCGACGAGTCGTCGGCCACGGGCATGGGCTCCTTCGGTGCCGTCATGGGCTCGAAGAACCTGAAGGCCATCTCCATCCAGGGTACCGGCTCCGTGAAGGTCGCCGATCCCCAGGGCCTGCTCGATTTGGTGGAGTACACCCAGAACCTGTGCTGCCGCAAGCTCTACGAGACGACGCCCGAGGCGCCGGCGAACTCCTACGTGGGCTCCTGGCAGGCGTCGCTTCCCCTGACCGACACCGACCTGTACAAAGAGGCCCGCGACCCGGAGGGCAAGCTCGAGATCGCCTACACCGGCTGCTACTCCTGCCCCTGGGGCGGCTGCGGCTACGGCGTCCGCTTCAAGGACGGATCCGGCATGAGCCTGGGCCAGCTGCGCTGCACCGAGGCCATTCCGGTCTCCGCCGAGAGCGCCGCGTGCGGCGAGTACGTGGGGCGCGCCCATATGAAGCGCCTGACGCTGAACGAGCGATTGGGCCTGTCCGACTGCAACACCTGGTTCCAGGGCCTCGACCCCATCTTCCAGGCCGGCAACATCCTCACCGAGGAAAACACCGGCATCGACTGGACGAACTTCGGTACCGAGGACTTCACCCGCGAGCTCATGTACTCGGTGGCCTACCAGTCCACCGAGGTGGGTGCCGCCATCGCCAAGGGCTGGCGCTACTTCCTCGAGGAGTACATCGGCACGCCTGAGGCCAAGTACTTCTATCGTGCCATCCGCGGCATCCGCAACAGCCCTAAGCACAACGGCGGCGGCGTCTGCGGCTGGTACATCCCCGGCGCGTACCTGGCCCCCGGTCTGCTGCGCTTCGCCACCTCGAACCTTAACGCCACCGACATCCGCTGCACCGGTGCCGAGACCTACCTCCTGTTCGGCTCCAACGGCGATTTGCTCCCACCGGGCTCCGACGAGTGGCAGGCGCTGGTCGACGGCAACTCCACGAAGCTCTTCGGCAGCCCCCAGGTCTACGAGGACATCCGCAACTGGGATTGGGAGAGCGACTCCATCGCCCCGTTCTGCAAGTGGAACCACCAGTTCAAGGCTTTGGACGACTCGCTGATCTTCTGCTACATCGCCATGAGCGCCATGGGCATCTACTCGAACTACACCGAGGGCCACGAGGGCGACTTCGATATTCCGAAGAAGCTGTTCAAGGTGGTCACGGGCATCGACTTCGGCGAGGAGGAGGAGGCGGCCTTCGGCGAGCGCATGTTCCTGCTCGAGCGCGCCATCCTCACCCGCCAGGGCTGCGACCGCAACGACGATCTGCTGTTCGACGAGGTGTACCAGGAGTACTCGGCCGAGAATCTGGAGAACAGCTTCTATCAGACCGAGACAGGCCTGACCAAGGAGCATTACGAGAAGATGCTCGACGCCTGGTACGAGGTCATGGGCTTCGATGTGGCCACCGGCATGCCGAAGGTCTCCACCTTCGAGGCCGCCGGCGTTCCCGAGATCGCCGATCGTCTGGTGAGCGAGTACGGCGTGCAGCTGCCCGCCTAACGGGTTCGGGCAGAGGCGAGGGGCGGCTCTCTGCGGAGTCGCCCCGCATGAAGCCGAGAAGAGGGGCGGCCCTGCCCGGGCCGCCTCCTGAGAGGGGGAGTCGTGGAAAACACAGTGCAAGCTCGCGCGGTGCGAGTGGCGGGGGAGTGCGAGGCCTTCCCGCGGAGTTACTTCTCCGTGGTCTGCTGCGACGAGGGCGATATTGCCGCCGAGGCCATCGAGGTCATCTGCGAGCACGAGCTGACCATCGTCGCGAACGGCTGCGAGCTCGCAACGCTCATGTGCTCGAACGCGAACCTCTCCGAGCTCGTGTACGGCTTCCTGTTCAGTGAGGGCGTCATCGGCGATGTGCGCGAAGTCGTCGCCTTCGACATGGATGCGGCGCGACGCATCGCGCGCCTTTCGCTCTCCCATCCGGTGCGGCGTCCCGCTGCGCCTGTGATTACCTCCGGGTTCGGGGGAAAGGCGCTAGCCGCCCCCTCGGGCCGTTTTCTTCCCTCCCTTGCGGTCGGGACCGGCGCTTGTTCCCTCCCCGAGACGTTGCCGGTCCCGACCCCGGGGGATATCGACCTCATCCGAGGTGCGGTCATGGCCATGCGCGTGGGGGCCCGCGAGTACGCGGCTACGCGCGGCACCCATTGCTCGGCCCTGTTCTGCCGGGACGAGATGGTGGCCCTCTACGAGGACATCGGCCGCCACAACACCTTCGACAAGCTGGCCGGGCACTGCCTGACGCGCGGCATCGACGCCACGGGGTTCCTGCTCGCCACCACCGGACGCGTCAGCAGCGAGATGCTGCGCAAGGCGGCGCGCCTCGGCGTGGGCACGGTGGCGTCGCTATCGGGTCCTACCGATGCGGCCGTGCGCGAGGCCCGCGGGCGCGGCATGACGCTCGCGGGGTACGTGAACTCCTCGCGGCTAACCCTCTACGCCGCCTCGACGGTGACGGCGGTGCCGGAGGCGGTCACCATGAGCATGTTGCCCTGACCGAGCACCTCGTAGTCCATATCCACGCCCACGATGGCGTGGGCCCCGAGCGCGGCGGCCCGCTGCTGCATCTCGGCCACGGCCTCGTTGCGGGCCTGCATGAGCTCCTCCTCGTAGCCGGCCGAACGGCCGCCCACCAGGTTGCGGATGCCGGCGCCGAAGTCCTTCAGGAAATTGATGCCGGTGATGACCTCGCCGAACACGATGCCGTAGTAGCCGGTGATGCGGTAGCCCTCGACGGTGGGCGTGGTGGTGACGATCATGGCGCTCCTCTCTCGGAAATGTACGGGTGCGAGTATAATACCCGAAATCGAGAAAGCGAGGCTGGCATGGCGGATGACGCACTGCGACGACACTACGACGGGCTTCCCCGGGAAGGGGGCTTTCCGGCCCGCTGCCATATGGAGCTGCCGCGGCGTGCGCTTTCCGGAGTCTGCGTTGTGAACGTGGGCTGCCGGCGCGGCAAGGGCTGCTATAAGCTCAGCGAACTCGTGGGTCCGACGGGGCGCGTCGTGGGCATCGACTGGCGGTCGGCGCTCATCGACGAGGCCCGCGCCGGCGTGCCGGCGGCTTTGGAGCGCAGCCGGATGCCTCGCAGCAATATGGCGTTCGCCGTAGCCTATCCCGAGCAGCTGAGGCAGGCGGTGGCGCCGGAGTCGGCGGATTACGTGTACCTGAACAGCTCGTTTGCGCTCTTCTCCGATCCGCCTCGGGTTTTGCGGGAATGCTGGGCGGTGCTCGTATCCGGCGGCTCGCTTCTCATCGAGTGCGCGGTGGCCGAGAGCGAGGGGCCCTCGGCGACCCGCGCGCTTCTCGTGCAGGCGGCCCAGCGTCTCGGCAACGCGGTGCAGGCGGCTCCTTCGCGGGCGCAGCTGATGGGCTGGCTGGCCGAGGCCGGCTTCATGGTCCCCGCCCTGCGCGAGGAGCACGAGGTGGCCGCCGATCGGGGGAGCGTGTTCGACCATCGCGTTCCCACGGTGCCCGGCGACGATGCGACCTACCGCCTTGTGGCCCTGGAGGCGCGCAAGCCCCGCTAGCGGCCCGCGCCTACGAGAAGGGGCGCCCCGCACAGGAGCGCCCCCGACTTGCGCGATCTGTCTCTCGGTCCTAGAAGTTCCAGCTGTTCATGTAGGCGATCTGCTCCTCGGTGAGGGTGTCGATCTCGATGCCCAGCGTCTCCAGCTTCACGCGCGCCACGTCGTCGTCGATGGCGGCCGGCACGTCGTACACCTTGTTCTCCAGCTCGTCGGCGTGCTTGTACAGGTACTCGGCGGCCAGGGCCTGGTTGGCGAAGCTCATGTCCATCACGCTGGCGGGATGTCCCTCGGCGCAGGCCAGGTTCACGAGGCGACCCTCAGCGAGCACGGTGATGGTGCGGCCGTCGGGCAGGGTGTACTCCTCCACGAGCGGCTTGAGCTCTTCGATCTTCACGGCGTTGGCCTTGAGCCACTTCATGTTGATCTCGGAGTCGAAGTGCCCCGAGTTGCAGATGATGGCGCCGTCCTTCATGTTCTTGAAGGCCGGCTCGTCGATGACGTTGCAGTCGCCGGTGACGGTCACCCACACGTCGGCGAAGCGGGCGGCGTCCTCCGCCTTCATCACGCGGTAGCCCTCCATGTGGGCCTCGAGCGCCTTCAGGGGATCCACCTCGCACACGATGATGTCCATGCCCATGCCGCGGGCGCGCTGGGCCAGGCCGCTGCCGCAGTAGCCGTAGCCCGACACGACGATGGTGCGCCCGCACAGAAGGCGGTTGGTGGCGCGCACGATGCCGTCCAAGGTGGACTGGCCCGTGCCGTAGTGGTTGTCGAAGCAATGCTTGGTGTTGGCATCGTTGATGTTGAAGACGGGGTAGCCCAGCGCGCCCTCGGCCGCCATGGCCATGAGGCGCACCACGCCGGTAGTGGTCTCCTCGGTGCCGCCGATGACGCCGGCGAGCTTGTCGGTGAACTTGGTGTGCAGGGCGGTGTCCAGATCGGCGCCGTCGTCCATGATGATCTGGGGGTCGCTGGCCACCACCGCGGCGATGTGGCGCTCGTAGGTCTCGGCGTCCTCGCCGGCGATGGCGTACACCTTCACGCCGTAGTCGCGCACGAGGGAGGCGGCGGTGTCGTCCTGGGTGGAAAGCGGGTTGGAGGCGCACAGGCACACCTCGGCGCCCGAGGCCACAAGAGCGCGCATGAGGTTCGCCGTCTCGGTGGTCACGTGCATGCACGCGCCGATGCGCACGCCCTCCAGCGGGCGCTCCTCGGCGAAGCGCTCGCGGATGCGGGCGAGCACCGGCATGTCGCGGTCGGCCCACAAGATGCGGGCCTGCCCCTCGTCGGCCAGGTTGATGTCAAGAATGTCGCAGGCTTGGCTCACAGATTGCTTCCTTTCTTGAAGGCGGGCGCGGCGCGGGCGCGATTGCCGGGGCGCGGTTCCGCCGGGGTGCCATTGCATGGGGAACAGGGTAGCACAGCTCCCAGGCGGTGCGGGGCGGTGTCCCGGTTGTCGGAAAAACCTTACGCTTCCCTTACAGGTGTGGAGGGGGTGTGGGGCAAATGCGGTGAAAAGGAACACTTTGGCCTCGATTGCCCCCATTTCGGCCGTCATGGCCCAACTGGCGCTGCCAACTTGGCTCGAAAGGGCTATACTTTCAGCCGTTTGTGCAGCCGCGCCCACGCCACTGACCGTGCGGGCGCATGTCATGTCCTAGGAGCCTCAAGGTGTTCGATACCGTAGCATCGCAAGTGTCGGCGTTGTCCTTCGTCGACATCTTCAATTTCTGCGTGTTTCTTACCTTCACTATCTGCTATACCTACCAGCTCTTCTACGTGCTCGTGGTGCTGACGCGCCGGGCGCCGAAGAAGGTGGCGCGCGCCAACCACCGCTATGCGGTCATGGTGGCGGCGCGCAACGAGGAGACGGTCATCGCCGACCTCATCCACTCCATCAAGGTGCAGAACTATCCCGCCGAGCTCATCGACATCTTCGTCATCGCCGACAACTGCACCGACAACACGGCCGACGTGGCCCGCGAGGCCGGCGCCATCGTGTTCCCCCGCAGCAACGACAAGCTGGTGGGGAAGGGCTATGCGCTCGATTACGGCCTGAAGGCCATTTGGGAGCAGTACGCCGATCGCGACTATGAGGCGTTCTTCGTCTTCGACGCCGACAACGTGCTCGATGTGAACTACTTCCGCGAGATGAACGCCACCTTCGATAACGGTGCGAAGGCCTCCACCTCCTACCGCAACTCCAAGAACTTCGGCAGCAACTGGATCTCGGCCGGCTACGGCGTATGGTTCCTGCGCGAGGCGAAGTTCTTGAACCAGGCGCGCCTCACGCTGAACACCTCCTGTGCCGTGTCGGGCACGGGCTTCTTCATCGCCGCCGACATCCTGAAGGCCGCCGGCGGCTGGAAGTGGCACCTGCTCACCGAGGACATCGAGTTTTCCGCCGCCTCCATCATCGACGGCGTGCGCATCTCCTACTGCCCGACGGCGGTGCTCTACGACGAGCAGCCCATCACCTTCCGCGATTCGTGGAACCAGCGCTTCCGCTGGGCCAAGGGCTTCTACCAGGTGTTCGCCCATTATGCGGGCGGCCTGGTGAAAGGCACGTTGACCAACCCGCGCGGTTACCGCTTCGCCTGCTACGACATGCTCATGACCATCGCTCCGGGCATGCTGCTCTCCATCATCTCCATTCTGTTCAACGCCATCATCATCGTGCTGGCGGCTACGGGCGTCATGTCCACGGGTGTGGCCATCGCGAGCTCGGTGACCTCGGTCGTGTTCTGCCTGTGCAACTACATCGTGTTCATGTTCGTCTTCGGCGTGCTCACCACCTTCGTGGAATGGGACTCCATCCGCACCACCACGGCGAAAAAGATCCGCTACATGTTTACCTTCCCCTTCTTCATGCTCACCTACATTCCTATCGCGCTCATCGCTCTGGTGAAAAAAGCGGCGTGGAAGCCCATCCGCCATTCCATCTCGGTGGACGTCGCCGAGTTCTCCGAGGCCGAGGGCGTCCGTCTCTCCTCGAAATAGCTCCTTTCATTTTCTAGCGATGCTTGCTAGAATATCAGGCAGGCTCGAGGGGAGCCACTGGCCAGTGAAATCTCCCCTGAACCGTTTGTTATTTGGGCCGTCTTGCATGACGTGCCCGCCTTGCCTTTCGGCTCGAATCCGCGTACTCGCGGATTCGAGCCATCAGGTTCAGCAAGCAAGCCGCAAAATGAACCCAATCGCAAAGGTCCATTTGCCTGCCTTTCTCCCGTTGCCTAAGGTAGCGAAACGGGCGGGTCGGCCAGCTCCCCGCCCCGAGGATGCGTCTCGCGCATCCTCGGGGCGAAAGGCTGTGCCCTAGGTTCGCGCGAACGTGAGGCACCGGACGATCTTGGCGCCGGCGGCGCGCAGGGCCTCGGTGGCGGCGAACAGGGTGGCGCCGGTGGTGCACACGTCGTCCACGACGATGACGGCGCCGGGCATGCTGGCGCCGGCCAGCGCGGTGAGCGAGTGCCTCATGTTCCCGATGCGCCCCGTCCGTCCCAGCTTCCGCTGGTCGCGGCTGCGGGCGGCCACGAGCAGAGGGGCGAAGTCCAGCCCGGCGATGAACGACAGCTCGCGGGCCAGATGCTCGGCGTGGTCGAAGCCGCGCCGGCGCCGGGCGGCGGCCGTGGCGGGCACGAAGGTGACGACCGGCGCTGCGCCCATCCAGCGGGGCGGCAGGTAGCGGGCCATGATCTGGGCCATGGGCCGTGCCAGGCCGCGCTCGTTCTGGTCCTTGTACACCGTTACGATGCGGCGGACGGCCTCGGTAAGCACGAGGGCGCTCGCCATCTCGTCGTAGGGCGGCTCCTTGTAGCCGAAGGGCTCCATCAGCACGGACGTGCACTCCGAGCACTGCACGACGCCGAAGGGCGCGCCGCAGCGCGGGCAGGCCGTCAGCGCGTCGATGTAGGGGAGCGCTGCGGCGCAGGAACCGCACAGCACCGCGCCGGGCTTATCGCACACCGCGCAGCGGGTGGGGTAGAGCGTCTCGGTCACCATGTCCGCGGCGAAATCGCGTACGGCGCGCCAGTTCGCGCGCAGGCGGCGGGAGGGAGCGGCGTGTTTCGCGGCCGCGCCCTCCCGACGGCTCTTCGCCGGTTTTCGCTCATCGAAGAGCGCCATCTGTCCTTTCATCGGCTTCATGGGGGCAGTCTACGCGCGCACGACCGTGGCAATGACGCGGGAATGTCCCGTTTCGCTCCCCGCGCCGACCGCGTTCGCGTCCCATCCCGCGCCCCGCGCCAGCCGCACGGCTTTCGCACTTCGGAGGTTCTGCGGGGCTTTGCCCCGTCTAAGCCCACTTCTGCTACACTTAGCGATGCTTCTTTCGGGTCTGTAGTTGCGGAAAGGCGCGACGTCTTTCCAAGTCCATGGCAGATGCGGTCGAAAGGATCCACGTAAGCGCGTGGGCATTGCCCGCCGTGAGCATGGCGTATCCTAGAGGTAAGTCGCACCGCCCGCTGACATTTTCGCGGCACGGACGCCGCGACGGGCGAGAGGGCTACTAGCGCAAGCGAACGCCCCGGTGCGCGAGTGTGGGGTCAAAGACTAGGTCAGTCGAAAGAGGCAACGTACCGATTGAATTAGACGGAGGATGATGTGAGAAAGCGTTCGTTCGTTGCGGTTGCCTTTGCGGCGCTGCTCGCGGTCGGCCTGTTCGGCCTGGCCGGATGCACTGGATCGGGCACCTACCAGCCGGAGCTGAAGTCCGCTGAGGTGGCGCCCCCGGTCATCGGCGAGGAGGGCACCCTGCGCGTGGGCGTCAACACCGAGAACCCGCCTCTGGCCGGCATGGGCAGCGGCAAGATCATCGGCATCGACGTGGACATCGCCGCGGCTCTCGCCGACGAGCTGGGGCTGAAGCTGTCGGTGGTGGACGTGGGCAGCGATCCGGCCGGGGCGCTCGCCAACGGCACGGTGGACGTGGTGCTCGGCATCGACGACTCCGCGAGCGACGGCGATTTCTGGCGCTCGGCCTCCTACCTGCCCACGGGCATCGCCCTGTTCGCGCTGAGCCCCGACGCGGGCATTCCCACGCAGGATTCCGGCGCCACCTTCGCCGCCCAGGTTTCCTCGAAGAGCGCCTGGGCCGTCTCCAACGGGTTCGGCGAGTCCAGCCTCACGCCCACCGACAGCCTGAAGGAGGCCTTCGAGGCACTTGAGGCCGGAAGCGTGCAGTACGTGGCCGCCGACGCCGTCATCGGCCTGTACGCGGCCCATGGCCAGGGGCTGGATGTATCCATCGTCGCCATGCTCATGTCGCCGACCGGCTATTGCATGGGCGTCTCCAACGAGAACGTCGATTTGCAGACGGCCGCCGGCGACGTGCTCGCGCGCCTGGTGAGCGACGGCACCATCAACGTCATCGAGCGCAAGTGGCTCGGCACCACCGTGGCCCTGGGCGATCTTACCGTCGTCAGCGATCTGACCGCCTCCGCCGCCGACGCCGTCACGGGTTCCGATAGCGAGGACACGGGTGATTCAGGCGACACGGGCTCCAGTGATTCCGGTGACTCGGGCGACACAGGTTCCGAAGACACCGGCTCCGGCGACTCGTCGGACGGCTCCGATGAGTCCAGCGATACCGGCAGCGGCGACGACTCTGGCAGCGAGGACTCCGGCGATGCAGGCGACTCCGGCAGTTCCGGCGACGAGGATGCGACCGAATAGCGATCCGCCTCATCCTCTCAACACAAAAGCGGTCCGACGGCAAGTTCCGTCGGACCGCTTGCTTTGCGGGCTTGTCGAGTTTAGCTGGAGCCTAGCTCAGGAAGTCGTCCAGGATCTCGGCTTCGGCCTCTTCCTCGGTGAGGCCCAGCGTCATGAGCTTCACGATCTGGTCGCCGGCGATCTTGCCGATGGCGGCCTCGTGCACGAGCATGGCGTCCTCGCTGGCGGCCTCGATGCCGGGGATAGCCTTCACCTTGGCGTTGCCCATGATGATGGCGTCGCACTGCACGTGCCCGCGGCAGGCGCACTCGCCGATGACGAGCGGGTTGAACACCTGCACGGAGTCGTCCTGGGCCACCGAGCGGGAGATCACCTGCACGGAAGAGCCCTCGCCCTTCAGCTCCACCTTCATGTTGGAAATGGCGGTCTGGTTGCCGTGGGTGAGCAGCTTCTCGGTGAGTACGAGCTTGGCGTCCGCGCCCAGCTCGGCGTTGGTGTCGCGCACGGTGGAGGTGACGCCGCGCAGCTGTACCATCTCCATCTCGCAGGAGGAGCCCTCCTCCATGTACACGTTGGTGGTGGGGTTCAGGATGCGCTCGCCTGAGCCATCGCCCTCGCCGTAGTGCTTCTCCACGTAGCGTACGCGGCTGTTCTTCCCCAGATAGAAGCTGTGGATGCCGTCGTGCTCGGAGGCGTCGTGGGAATCGTTGTGGATGCCGCATCCGGCGATGATGGTGATGTCGCAGTTCTCGCCCACGTAGAAGGTGTTGTACACGACGTCCTTCAGGCCCGACTTCGTCACGATGACGGGGATGTACACCGTCTCGCCCTTGGTGCCGTCCGCGATGCGGATGTCGATGCCGGGGTTGTCGGTCTTGGTGGAAATGTCGATGTAGGCCGAGGAATGGCGCTCGACCAGCTCGCCGTCCTTGCGCACGTTGAAGGCGCCCTTCGGCATGCCGTGCATATTGGCGATCTCGGCGAGCAGGTTCTCGTCGATGGGGGAAAGATCAACGGTCATGATAGCTCCTCTAGCAGGTGGTGGGGATCTCGGTCAGGTGCAGCTCGGTGGGGGTGGAAAGCGGGCAGCCGTGATCGTCCAGGCTGCGGGCCGCGAATCCGAGCCGCGGCATGAGCTCGGCCGGCGTGCCCGTCTCGGCCACCTGGCCGTCGCGCAGAAGCACGATCTCGTCGGCCAGCGAGATGATGCGCTCCTGGTGCGAGATGATGACGATGGAGCGTCCGTCGCGGGCCTCGTGGATGTCGCGGAACGTCTCGGTGAGGCGGTCGAAGCTCCACAGGTCGATGCCGGCCTCGGGCTCGTCGTAGATGGCCAGCTTCGGGTCGCGGGCTAAAATGGTGGCGATCTCGATGCGCTTCACCTCGCCGCCCGACAGCGACTTGTCCACCTCGCGGGTGAGGTAGCTCGCCGAGCACAGGCCCACCTTCGAGAGGTATTCGTTGCAGGCGAGCATGGGCAGCTTCTTGCCGGCGGCGATATCGAGCAGCTTCTTCACCTTCATGCCGCGGAAGCGGGCCGGCTGCTGGAAGCCGTAGCCGATGCCGAGGCGGGCGCGCTCGGTGATGGATTTGTCCGTGATGTCCTCGCCGTTGAAGAGGATCTGGCCGCTCGTGGGCTCCTCGATGCCCATGATGAGCTTGGCGAGCGTGGACTTGCCGCCGCCGTTGGGGCCGGTGATGACCGTGAAGCGGTCGTCGGGAATGGTCAGGGAAAGGTCGTCGATGATGCGCTTGGTGCCCCCGTCGTCGGCCGGCACCTCGAACACCAGGTTCTTAAGTTCGAGCATAGGATACTCCGTATCTGTCTCGTCTCGTCTAGATAGTTCGGGGCTGATTATAGCGAAAATTCCCCCGTCGCGGAGAAATCATAACGACACCATATTGGTTGGAAACGGCGACGCGCGGACGGGTAGAATACTCACGAACACTCCGTTGCTCCGCGCCGGGCCGTCAGAGCCGGTCGCGGGGCCCTTCGCAGGAACGCTTCGAAAGGAAGACAGACCATGACCGATTTGGAACAGGTGGCCGCCTCCCACGGCTTTACCGCCGTGAAAAGCGAGCCGGTGAGCGAGGTGGAGGGCACGGTGCACCTCATGCATCATACCGCCTCCGGCGCCCGCCTCATGTTCATCGAGAACGACGACGCCAACAAGGCCTTCTCCATCACCTTCAAGACTCCGGCCGCCGACGACACCGGTGTGTTCCACATTCTGGAGCACTCGGTGCTGTGCGGATCGGAGAAGTTCCCGGTGAAGGAGCCCTTTGTCAATCTGCTGAAGACCTCCATGCAGACGTTCTTAAACGCCATGACCTTCCCGGACAAGACCATGTACCCGGTGGCGTCTACCAACGAGCAGGATCTCGTCAACCTCATGGACGTCTATCTGGATGCCGTCTTTCATCCCGACATCTACCGGCGCCCCGTCATCTTCCAGCAGGAGGGCTGGCACCGCGAGCTGGAAGGGGAGGGGGAAGATGCGCGCCTCGTGGTGAACGGCGTGGTGTACAACGAGATGAAGGGCGCGCTCTCCGAGCCGGATTCCGTGCTCTACGACGGACTCTCGGCGGCGCTGTTCCCGGACACGACCTACCGCTTCGAGTCCGGCGGCACGCCGGCAGCCATCCCGACGCTCACTTACGAGGGATTCCTCGAGAACCATCGGCGCCACTACCGTCCCGACAACGCCTACATCATCCTGTACGGCAACCTGGATGCCGACCGCTTCCTCGGCTTTCTGGACGAGCGGTACCTGGCTCCCTTGGCCGCGAAAGAGTGCGGGCCACTGGACATCAACCCCCTTGGGCTGCAGGCCCCTGTGGCCCCCGCGCCGGTGGTCGTGCCCATGGCCACCGCGCCGGAGAACGCCTGCGCCGCCGTGGGCTTCGTCATTGGGCGCGCCGCCGAGCGCGAGCGCATCGTGGCCGCCGACATTTTGATGGACGCCATCATGGGGGCCAACGAGTCGCCCCTGAAACGGGCGCTGCTCGACGCGGGCATCGCCGACGATGCCATCGGGTACGTGGCCGATTCCGTGGCCCAGCCCTTCGCCGTGGTGTCCCTGCGGGGCGCCCGGCCCGGTGCCGCCGAGAAGCTGCGCGCCATCGTGGAAGCCGAGGCCCGGCGCCTCGCCGAGGGAGGGCTCGATCGCGAGCTGGTGCGGGCGGCCCTCTCCCATGCCGAGTTCGTCATGCGCGAGCGCAATTTCGGCTACCCCGACGGCGTGGTGCTGGCCATGTCCGCCATGGCCGGATGGCTGTACGCCGACGACGACCCGGCGGCCTACCTGCGCTTTGAGGACGTCTTCGCCAGCCTGCGCGAGAAGGTGGAGGAGGGGTACTTCGAGACGCTTTTGCGCGAGTTGTTCCTGGACAACGACCACCGCGCCTGCGCCGAAGTGGTGCCCACGGAAAGCGACGAGGCCGCCGAGGAGGCCGAGGCGGCCACCGAGCGCGAGGCGGCCGCCGAGCTCACCGAGGACGAGACCGCGTCCATCCGCGAGGCCGTGCGTGCGCTGCGCGAGGCCCAGGAGGCGCCGGACGCGCCAGAGTCTCTGGAAAAGCTCCCGCAGCTTTCCCGGGCCGATATCGGCGAGGCGCCCGCCGAGGCGATGTGGGAGGTGGGGGAGTGCGGGCCCTGGTGCCTTATCCGCCATCATCTGCCCTGCCGCGGCATCGCCTACGCCTACCGCTACTTCGCCATGGACGGCCTCGCCTTCGACGAGCTGCCCTACGCCACGGTGCTGGCCTGCGTGCTCGGCAAGTTGGATACGGCCCGTCACACGGCGGCCGAGCTGGACACGCTCGTCCAGGCCCATCTGGGCAACCTCGGGTTCGCCGTGGAAGTGCACGAGAACGCCGAGGATCGCGAACGGCTGCGGCCGATGTTCGTCATGGGCTCCTCCGCCCTCGACGAGGAAGTTCCCTGGGCGGCCCGTCTGGCCGAGGAGGTGCTGCGCGAGACCGACTTCACCGATACCGAGCGCATCCGCGACATCCTGGGCCAGCGGCGCATCGCCATGGAGCAGGCCTTCGCCTCGGCCGGCCACAGCGCCGCCATGGCGCGGGTCGCCTCCTACTACTTGCCGGCCGGGGTGGTGCGCGAGGCACTCTCCGGCGTCGGCTTCTACCGCTTCTTGAAGGAGCTGCTCGCGCACTTCGACGAGCGGGCCGGCGAGCTTACCGCGAAGCTGGCCGACCTGGCGGCGCGCCTGTTCACCGACAGCGGCTGCACGCTTTCCTTCGGCGGCAGCGAGGAGGCTCTGGACGCCTATCGGGAAGCCTCGGCGCCTTTCGGCGGCGTGGCGGGCGCGCGGGTGCTCACGGTGCCGGCCCCCGAGGACAAGCACGAGGCCTTCGTCGTGGCGAGCGACGTCACCTACACCGCCTGCGGCTGGGACCGCCGTCTGCTCGGCGAGCCCTATGGCGGTACGTGGCTTTTGGCCTCGCGCATCCTGTCCTACGATTTTCTGTGGACGGAGGTGCGCGTGAAGGGGGGCGCCTACGGGGCCGGCTTCCAGACGACGCGGTCGGGATCGAGCCGCTTCTACTCCTACCGCGATCCGCGCATCGACGAGACCGTCGAGCGCTTCCGCACCGCCGGCGACTGGCTCGCCGGCGTCTTTAGCCCCACAGAGTCTGAGATGGACGGCTACGTGGTCTCCACGGTGGCCTCGCTGGACGCGCCGGCCAAGGCCCGCGAGCTTCTGCGCCGCCAGGACGGCCTGTACTTCTCCGGAGCCACCTTGGCGGACCGGGCCCGGGTGCGCGAGGAGGTGCGCGCGGCCCGCACGGAGGACGTGCGCGCCCTCGCCCCGTCGGTGGACGCCATCGCCGGCGCGGGATGCGTGTGCGCCTTCGGCAACGGCGAGGTCATCCGCGCCAGCGGCGAGGACTTCAACGTCGTCGATCTTCTGGCCTAGGCGCGCCGAGCGCCCACGGCTCGGGCGCATCTTGGGACGGGGCGGGGGCGCCGCCTTCGCCCCGCCCGGATGCAGAACTGGTGCAGCAGCGGCGCGGGACGGCCCTCATCGGCTATAATGGGGCGACCCAAAGCAGAAAGGATGCAAGCTTCCATGGCGAATCCCCAGGAGTTCTCCCATATCACGGTCACGGCCGATGAGGACGATGTGGTCATCCAGGCCGGCGCCGTGGAAGAGACGGTCGTCGAAGAGGCGCCTGCAGCCGAGGTCGACGACGCAAGGGAAGAGGATCCGGAGTCTGCCCCCGAAGACGTCTCGTCGGCGTCTGGGCGCAATGCCGAGGTTCCGGCGTCCTCCGAGGCGGCCTTGGCGTCCGCGACGACACCGACGGCCCCGACGGCCCGAGAGAAGGCCGACGCTGCCTCCTTTCGCGAGACGACCCTCGATGACTTGGAATCGACCCGGATGTCCACGACCCAGAAGGCCATCATCATCGTGGCCGTGCTGGGCGTCATCGCCTTTGCGGCCTGGTATCTGCTGGCCCACTAGCCCCGTGGGCCTTCGAGAAGCGAGAGGAACAGCGAGCACATGGTGAGAAGAAGCAAGCGCAACCGCGATGTCAGCGCCGACGACGGCAACGCCATGGGCCTGACGGAGGCCTTCCACCCCGTATCGGCGGACGGCTTCACCACGGCCATGCCCCCTCTGGGCGAGGGCGACGGCTCCATCATCGAGGAGGATGTCGTCGTCGACGAGGAGGGCGTCTTCGAAGAGGTGGACTTGGGCGATGGGGAAGCGCTCGACGACGAGGGCCTGCCCGCCGGCGAGTCGTTTCCCGATGAGGCGGTCTTCGAGGACTTCTACGCCGGTCGTCCGCTGGATGCCGACGGCGCCGATGCCGCGGACGCATCGCCCGTGCCCGACGCCGTGCCCCTCGGCGTGGTGACGGCCGATGCGGCGCCAACCAAGCCTGCGAGTAAGGCCGCCCATGGCGCGAAGAAGGCCGACGGCGCCTCGCGCGGGCGTCATGCCAAGCACGCGAGCGAGATGAACGAGAAGACCCGAAAGAAGGCGGAGCTGCCCGAGTACATGCGCAAGTCGCGCCGTATGCGCCGCATTCTTATCGTGGTCATCATCCTGCTCGTGCTCATTCTGGCCGCCATGGTCTACTTCGGCGTTCAGCTGTACAAGGAGGCCTCCTCCAGTGCGGTGCAGCAGGCGCTCTCCTCGGAGCAGGAGGTCGCCGCCATCGCCTCCGAGGACGCGACGGACTCCGCCGATGCCGCCAAGGTGACGACGGTGCCCGACCTGGTGAGCTTGCTGGGCCACACCCAGCAGGAGGCCATCGACATCCTGCAGCACGGCGCCACGGCCGCCGAGCCCCGGGCGGTGAACGAGGAGGGCAACCCCATCAAGAGCGAGGTGCGCGTCGCGCTCACTGCCGAGCCGGCCGACAGCCGTACGGGCACGCCCACGGTGTATTTGGGGCTCGACGCCGACGGCAAGATCATCCAGGCGGGCTATTCCACGTCCACCAGCTCGCTCGGCTACGGCTCCCTCAGCTTCGCCGATGCCGTGCGCACCGAGCACATCATCGAGAAGACCCTGGCCGAGGCCGGCGTGTCGGTGCCCGAGGGCGCCGTGGAACTGCCCGAGGACGCGGAGTCCTACACCTCCTTCGACACCGACGGCACGACCCGCACCAAGGAGTACTGTTCCTTCAACGGCGAGGTGGACATCGACGGTGCGCCCCATGCCTGGTCGGCGGTGCTCTCTTACGACTACTCCATGGCCAACGCCTCCGACAACCTGGCCGACACCGTCCGAACCATCTTCATATATGTAAACTCCTAGAATTTCCCTTGCGCGGGAGCGACGGCAACGCTATACTAGGCAAGCTGTCAATCAAGCGAGGGCGAAAGCTCTCCACCTGGTTCGGCGCCTTCCAAGGTTGCTGATGGGTACCCGCAGATAGAAACTTTGCGTGTAAGCCCGCCGTGCGCCTCGTTGGCCCGGCGGGTTTTTATGTGTGAGAACACGAAAGGGAGGTGAGCGCGATAGCTGCTCAAGAGCCCCGGCTCAACGATGAGATCACCACGCGCGAGTGCCGTCTCATCGATTTCGACGGGAACCAGATGGGCGTGTATCCCACGCACCAGGCCCAGCAGATCGCTGACGACATGAATCTCGATCTGGTGGAGATCGCTCCGAACGCCACGCCGCCCGTGTGCCGCATCATGGACTACGGGAAGTTCAAGTACGACCAGGCCATCAAGGCCAAGCAGGCTCGTAAGAACCAGAACAAGATCGAGGTCAAGGAGATGAAGTTCCGGCCGAAGATCGACGTGGGCGACTACACCACCAAGAAGAAGCACGTGCTGCGCTTTTTGGAGGCCGGCAACAAGGTGAAGATCACCATCATGTTCCGCGGCCGCGAGATGGCCCATCCCGAGCAGGGCCTCTCCATTCTCGAGCGATTGGCCGACGACCTGAAGGACGTTGCCGTCATCGAGAACCAGCCGAAGATGGAGGGGCGCAACATGCACATGCTCATCGCGCCTCTGCCCGCGACTGCGAAAAAGAAAAAGGATTCCAAGAACGACGAAGGAAAGGACAACTAATGCCCAAGATGAAGACCCATCGCGGTATGGCCAAGCGCGTCCGCAAGACCGGTACCGGCAAGCTCATGCGCGCCAAGGCGTTCAAGAGCCATATCCTCACCAAGAAGAGCTCCAAGCGCAAGCGCAACTTCCGCCACGAGACCGAGGTCGCCAAGGCGGATACCAAGGTCGTCGAGCGCCAGCTCGGCCTTCGCTAGTCCCATTCGTCTTCAAGGAGTGATTAAGATATGCCTCGTGTAAAGCGTTCCGTCCATGCCCGCAAGAAGCGTCGTACCGTCCTCAATCGTGCGAAGGGCTACTACGGCGCGAAGTCCCGTTCCTACCGCGCCGCGAAGGAGCAGGTGCAGCATTCGCTTCAGTACATGTACCGCGACCGCCGCAACAAGAAGCGCGAGATCCGTCGTCTGTGGATTACCCGCATCAACGCCGCGGCCCGCATCAACGGCCTGTCCTACTCGGTGTTCATGAACGGCCTGAAGAAGGCCGGCGTCGTGCTCGACCGCAAGGTGCTCGCCGACATGGCCGTGAACGATCCGAACGCCTTCGCCGCCCTGGTGGAAGTCGCCAAGAAGGCCGTTGCCTAGTTTGTTTCGTTCGAAAGAGCGCACAAGAAAAGGACCCTTCGGGGTCCTTTTTCGTTGGGGGAGTGCGAGCGGGGGCTAGGCGCTTTGGGCGACGAGCTTGAGCTCGATGCGGGCGAAGGCGTCGTCCAGTTCGCCTAAGGGCTCCTCTTTGATGCTCTTTTCCGATAGGCCCTCTTCCCCCATGAGCGTGCGGTAAAGATACAGATCCGCCGCCTCGCGCGGGGAGGCGGCGTTGGAGAGGACGGCCTCGATGCCCGCTTCGTCCAAAGCCGCGAGGCCTTCGGGGCTGAATTGGCGGGCTATGAGGGCATCGACGCCCATCTGCTGCAGGATGGAGGCCCTCTCTCGTGGGGTGATCCCCATGTTCGGCACGTTGCTGCAGCCTGTGACGACGCCGCTTTGCGCGGTGTAGCAGGCAAAGCTCGAGCAGGTTGCAGCAGTCACGGCTATATCAAGTCCGTCGCAAGCGACAGCGATCTTCATGCAATATTCCCTTCCCCAGAAATACTTCCGATAAGATACCCGAACAATCCCTTCCCAGATGTGGAGTACGGCAAACGGAGGGTATCTTCCCGGTGAGCAGCCCGAACGTTGAACGGCTCGCCCGCTCGCGGGCGCAACGGGCCGCTATGGTTCGGTCGCCATCGCCCTGTTCCGGCAATGGTTGGCTTGCGCACGACTCCGTAGGGGCCGACCTTGGTCGGCCCTCTCGGCAATGGCGATACTTGCGACAAGGGGCGACCAAGGTCGCCCCCTACAGAAAGCTTATGGCGTAGATGCTCTTAGCCGCGGCGCTTGCCGCCGCTGCGCTTGGCGGCGACGGCGGCGCGGTGGGCGCGGCCGGGGCGGAAGTCGCCGGCGGGACGAGAGGGGCCGGTAGGGGAGCCCGCGCCCTTCTTCGGACGTCCGGAGCTGCCCTTAGCGGTGCTCTTCGGCTTCGGCGCCCCCTTCTTCGCATTGTGCGCGGCACCGGCGCTCTTGCCGCCCTGCTTCTTGCGCGTGCCGCGCTGGCGCGACTCGGCGGCAGCCTGCTCGGCGCGCTCCTTCTCCTTGGCGCGGCGCTTCTCCTTCTTGGCGAGCTCGCGGGCGGCCGCTGCCAGCTCGGGATCGCGGCGGGCGTTGGCCCGCGTGGCGCGCTCGGCCGCGGCCTCGGCGGCCTCTTCCAAGTTGAAGCCCGCGATCTCGATCTCGGGGATGTCGCGCTTGATGAGCTTCTCGATGGCCGCCAGCTCGTCTTTGTTCTCGGGGCTGACGAAGGTGATCGCGAAGCCCTCGGCCCCGGCGCGGCCCGTGCGGCCGATGCGGTGCACGTAGTCCTCGGCCTGGGTGGGCACGTCGTAGTTCACCACGTAGGACACCTCGTCGACGTCGATGCCGCGGGCCAGCACGTCGGTGGCCACGAGGATGTCGGTCTCGCCGGAGGCGAAGTTGTCCAGGGCGCGTTTGCGCTGGTTCTGGGAGCGGTCGGAATGGATGGCCTCGGCGTGGTAGCCGGCACGCTTCAGCTTGCGGCAGGCGGCATCGGCCCGATGGCGCGTGCGGGCGAAGACGATGACGCGCTTGTGCCCCCGCTCTTTCAGGAGCGCCGCCAGAAGGTCGGGCTTCAGGGTGTGGGGCACGTGCGCGATGTACTGCTCCACGGTGTCGGCCGTCTCGCCCTTCGCGGCGATCTGCACAATGGCCGGATCATTCAGCATGGCGTCCACCTGGTCGAGGACGCCCTTGTCGATGGTGGCCGAGAACAGAAGCGTCTGGCGGCTTTTCGACGTCGCCTCCACGATACGGCGAACCGAGGGGAGAAATCCCATGTCGAGCATGCGGTCGGCCTCGTCCAGCACGAGCACTTGAACCTGCGAGAGGTCGACGGCCTTCTGGTTCATGAGGTCGATGAGGCGCCCCGGCGTGGCGATGAGCACGTCCACGCCGCGCGCGAGGCGGTCGATCTGCGGCTCGATTTTCACGCCGCCCACCACATTGGCGACGCGCAGGCCGCGGGTGCGGGCGATGGTTTGGCAGACTTCCTGAATCTGCATGGCCAGCTCTCGCGTGGGGGTGATGACGAGCATGGCCGGTGCCTTCTTGCGCTCGGCGCGGGCGAGGATGTCCAGGCTCGGCAGCGAGAAGGCGGCCGTTTTGCCCGTGCCGGTCTTGGCGGCGGCGATGATGTCGCGGCCTTGGAGGACGAGCGGGATGGCCTGGGCTTGAACGGGGGTCGGCTCGGTGTAGCCGAGATGATCGACGGCGGCAAGGACGGCGTCGGAAAGGCCGAGTTCGGCAAAGGTGGTCATGAAACTCTCTTTCGTGGTTCGGATCGTGACGGTAGCGGTTGGGGGTCCTAGCGGACGTGGGCCGGCTTCTTGCCCCAGTAGAAGTGCAGGAAGTGCTTGGCCCGCAGCTTCGCGTCCCGCGGCGGCTCGCGCCGGATGAGGGCGAAGGTGGCCCGGGCGATGTCCTCGGCGGCGTTGGGGCGCCGCAGGATGGAGGCGTTCATCAGCATGGCGTGGGCGCTCGCGGAGTGGTCGCTGATGTGGCGCAGGGTGTCCAATAGCTCGCGAGGCGTGGTGGCGGCCATGGCGGCGCCGGCGGCGGTGAGCATGCGCACGTTGGCCTTCTCCTGGCCGTAGGCGCGGCCCAAGAGGATCATGGGCGCATGGGCGCATAAACACTCAGTCACCGTGAGGCCTCCCGGCTTGCAGATGACCACGTCGGCGGCCTCCATGAGCTCGGCCATGGCGTTCACGTAGCCGAGCACCGTGACGTTGGCCAGGCCGTATTCGGCCACCTGGCGCCGCAGCTCGCGCTCGTAGTCCTCGTCGGCCCCGGCGACGATCACCAGCTGCATCGAGGGCATCGCGTGCATGAAGGGGAGCATCTCCCCGATGGCGGCACGGAAGTGCACATAGGGCTGGGGGAGCTTCGCGCCGGCGAGCGCCAGCACCACCTGTTTGTCCTGCGGCAGTCCGAAGGCCTCGCGGGCCTTAGCGCGGTCGTAGGTTCGCGAGAAGGCGGGGCTGGCGGGGATGCCGGTGATGAGGATGCGGTCCTCGGGCACGCGCCGCGGGCGCAGCGTCTCGGCCATGGATTCGTTAGCGACGCAGAACAGGTCGGTGTGCAGATGGGGCCACAGCCCCTCGGCCTCGTAGTCGGTGGGCACGCAGACGATGGGAAAGCTCTGGCCCGTGATCATGCGAGCGCTCACGGCCACGTTGGCGGCGGTGATGTGGGTGGCGACGATGGCCGCCGGCCGCAGGCGGCGCACGTACTCGGTGAACTTCGGGTACATGAGGCGCGCCCAAATGGTGCCGCCGCCCCACAGAAGGCGCCCGGTGAGGGTGTAGCGCCAGGTGAGGTCGTAGAAGGGGCGCGTCCAGCCGGTGAACATGGAGGCGGTCTTGTCGCCGTCGAACACGATGCGCCCGAAATCGAGGATGTCGAGGACGCGCACTTCCGAGCGCGCTTCCAGCGAGTTGTCGTCCCCGGCAGCGCGGGCGGCCTCGCCGGCCTCTTCCAGGGCCTCGGCGATGGCGTTGGCCGCCGAGCGATGGCCCGAGCCCACCGAGGCGTGCACCACTAAGATGAGCGGATGGGCGGCGGCCTCCTCGGCCGTGCGCTCCGGCGCGGCCAGCGCGCACGCGATGGCCTCGGCGGCCGTGGCGCCTTGGGCGCCCGTGGCGAGGGGAGAGGGCGAGGGCTCGGCGGGGACGGCGAGCGTCTGGGCGGGGGCGGGAGCGATCGGAGCCGAGGGCTCCGTCGATTTCAATGCAGGTGTGTTCATGGAAGCTATCATAGCCTATTTTCCCCGCATCGGCCCCGCGTCGGCGGCAAGCCCGCCAAGATGCCAGAAAATCCGCTTATGGGTCGCAGGGGCTTTTCGCCGATTCGGTCAAAGTTTTTCTCGGGGGATTTTCCGCGCCCCCGCGTTCATTTAAGATAATGGACGCGGTCAACAATGGACAGGAGGTTTGTCTTCCCATGACCGATATAGCGACAGTTTCCAACGCCGAGGCCACGGCGTCTGCCGTCGAGGCGGCTCGGCGCGGCGAGGGGGTGGCCGTGCTCGTTCCGTGCTACAACGAGGCGCCCACCATCGCCCGCGTGGTGGCCGACTTCCGCGCGGCGCTGCCCGAGGCCACGATCTACGTCTACGACAACAACTCCACCGACGGCACCGCGGACATCGCCGCGGCGGCCGGCGCGGTGGTGCGCCGGGAGTCCCGCCAGGGCAAGGGCAACGTGGTGCGGAGCATGTTCCGCGACATCGACGCCGAGTACTACCTCATGGTCGACGGCGACGACACCTACCCGGCCGAGGCCGCCGGCGACCTCATCGCGCCCCTGGCGGCCGACGAGGCGGACATGACCGTGGGCGACCGCATCTCCAACGGCGCCTACGGCAAGGAGAACGAGCGGCCCTTCCACAACTTCGGCAACAACCTGGTGCGCCGGCTCATCAAGGTGATCTACGGCTACGCCTTCGAGGACGTCATGACGGGGTACCGCGCCTTCACCCGCGCCTTCGTGAAGACCATGCCCGTCATGAGCGGCGGCTTCCAGATAGAGACCGAGATCTCCATCTGGGCGGTGGACCGCCGCTGGCGGGTGGCCGACGTGCCCATCGACTACCGCGACCGGCCCGAGGGGTCGGAGAGCAAGCTGTCCACCTTCTCCGACGGCATGCTCGTGCTGGCGGCCATCGCGAGCCTGTTCCGCGACTACCGCCCCATGGCCTTCTTCGGCTGGCTCGGCCTGGCGCTCGCCGTGGTGGGGCTCTGCTTCGGGCTGCCCGTGGTGGCCGAGTACTTCGACACCGGCTACGTGGCGAAGCTGCCCTCGGCGGTGCTCGCCGTGGCGCTCATGATCGTGGCGACGCTCTCCTGGACGGCCGGGCTCATCCTGGACACCGTGGCGAAGTCCCACCGACGCCAGTGGGAGATGAGCGTGTACCGGGTGATGGAGGCGGATGCCGAGCGCTAGGGACCTGAGCGTCGCGCACTGTGCGGATCTCGCGATGCGGGGTGCTTGGTGCCGCCGCTGCCGGCTTTCGGCGCGTTCCGAAAACAAGAAACCCCGCGCGAAGCGGGGTTTCGTTTGTAGCAAAAGTGGTGCCCCCAACGGGAATCGAACCCGTATTTCAGCCTTGAAAGGGCCGCGTCCTAACCGTTAGACTATGGGGACTCGTTCAAAACAGCTTGCATAGTATGGCAGAGCCGCCCCCGCTTTGCAAGGGTTGCGGCCGCAAAATCTGGGAAGGAACTATGGAGAAGCTCATTGCACAGTTCATGAAGTTCGGCGTGGTGGGCGTTATCGCCTTCGTCATCGACTACGGTCTCATGGTGGCGCTCACGGAGCTGGCCGGCGTGAACTACCTCATCAGCGCCACGATCTCTTTCACGGTGTCGGTCGTCTTCAACTACCTGGCCTCCATGCGCTACGTGTTCACGCACAAGCAGGGGCTCTCGCGCCGGCGCGAGTTCGTCATCTTCGTGGTGCTCTCCGTGATCGGCCTGGGAGTGAACGATCTGCTCATGTGGCTCGGCTCGTCGGTTCTGGGCGTGAGCTACCTCATCGTGAAAATCGTCGCCACGGCCATCGTCATGGTCTACAACTTCGTGACGCGCAAGATCTTCCTCGACGGCGACACCGGCGCCGTCCTCGAGTAGCGAACGGGCGACCCCTCCGTTTCGAAAACGAGTTGCGAACAGCGCGACTTGGTAGGTGGGTGACACGGTACTCGGTGCTAGAATGAGGGAAATCGCAGGTCGGCGCTGGGCCGGTCGCTCGGTTAGGAGGCAGGTTGTGGTTCCGTCCGTAGAAGAGGGGAAGATCGTCCTTATCGCGAACCCCGTGTCGAAGAGCGGGCGAGGGGCGGTGGCGGCCTCCGAGGCGGCGCGGCTTCTGCGCGAGCGCGTGGGCCAGGAGCGCTTCGAGATGCTCACCACGGCCTGGGCCGGCCACGGGGAGTCGCTGGCTCGCGAGCTGGGCCCCGACGTGGGCTGCGTCATCGCGCTCGGCGGCGACGGCCTGGTGAACGAGGTGGTGAACGGCCTTATGGCCCGCATCCCCGAGGATCGGCCCGTCCTGGCCGTCATCCCTGTGGGCTCCGGCAACGATTACGCCGAGACATTGGGCATGGCCTACTCCGTCCCCACGGCGGTCACCGAGATCCTGCGCTTTCAAACGGTGCGGGCCGATGTGGGGCGCGTCAACGGCCGCTACTTCGCCGAGACGCTCTCCTTCGGTTTGGACGCCGCCATCGCGCTCGACACCATGGATCGCCGTCAGAAGTCCGGCCGCGCCGGCACCATGCTCTATTTGGAAAGCGCCGTCGATCAACTGTTCCACCACTTGCAGGTGTTTTCCTTCAAGATGGATGTCCTGGGAGCGGAGCCGGGATGCGCCCCTCATCCGGAATGGGACGATGCCTACCTGGTAGCCGTGCAGGTGGGGCCCACCTACGGCGGCCACTTCCGCATCACGCCCAAGGCGCGCCTCGACGACGGGCTGCTCGACATCTGCTGGGCCACGCCGGAGCTTTCGTCCATGCGGGCGCTGGCGCTTCTTCTGCGCGCCCGGGGCGGCAAGCACACGGGAAGCGACCACATCCATTTCCGGCGGGCGTCCTCCCTCGTGCTCGACTTCGAGGAGGAGCCGCCGGCCCAGATGGACGGGGAGCCGGTGCGCGGCACGCACTTCGTCATCGACTGCGTCCCCGATGCCCTCACCGTCGTCGTGGGCCAGCGGTAGGGCAAAGAAAAAGCCCCGTCGGGCGGGGCTTGGTGAACGTAGGTGGTGCCCTCGACAGGATTCGAACCTGCGGCACCTTGCTCCGGAGGCAAGTGCTCTATCCCCTGAGCTACGAGGGCACGAATTCAGGGTCCCGACAGGCGGGTGCTGCGCTATTATAGGGCAATTGCGCAGCCGCGGACGGCAAATCCGCAAAATACCCCTCAGATGGAACGAGAACGGAACAGGAGCCCCCAGTGATCGATACGTCCACCAGGAACGATAACGCCGCGCCCGACCGCTCCGTCGACACGGCGAAGGCTCAGGACGCGCCGGCCCCTGAGGTCGCGACGGCTCCCGCCTCGGCTTCGTGCGCCTCAGACACGCCCGGCGAGGTGGTGCCCATCGAGCGCATGAGCTTCGGGTCGGCGGCCGTGGGGCATTTGCCGGACGGCAAGACCGTGTTCGTGGAAGGGGCGGTGCCGGGCGATGTCGTTCGCGTGGAGCTGACGGAGGAGAAGCACCGCTTCGCCCGGGGACATGTGGCCGAAATCGTCGAGGCCTCGCCCGACCGTGTGACGCCCCCGTGCGCGGCGGGGTGCGGGGGGTGCCCCTGGGCGCCCCTTTCCTACGAGGCCCAGCTTATTGCCAAGCGGGCGAACGTGGTGGACGCCCTCGTGCGCACGGCCCATATGGACGCCGCCCGCGCCGAGGCCCTCGTCGCTGCCTGCGTGCCCTCGAAGCGCCAGTGGGGCTACCGCAACAAGCTGGAGCTGTCCTGCGGCGCCGACGGTGCCGGCCGCCTCATCTTGGGCATGCGTCCCGAAGGAGGCGCCGACGTCGTCTCGCTGGACGCGTGTCCCTTGGCCCACCGGAACATCGAAGGTGCCCCCAAGGCGCTGCGGGGCGCGCTGCGCTACCTCTCCGGAGGTCAGGACCTGGGCCTGTTCCGCGTGGGGGTGCGCGGCAGCCTGCGCACCCGCGACGTGGAGATCGCCCTGTGGACGACGCCGGGCCCCTTCCCGCGGGCCGCGGCGGCCAAAACCCTCGCCAGCGCCCTCAAGAACACCTCCGTCGTCCGCGTCGTGGCCGATCCCGGGCGCGCGCGCAAGGTGAAGAAGGTGGAGGCCATCTCGGGCAAGGGCTGCTGGGAGGAGGAAGTGGCCGGCAGCCGCCTCCTTCTGAGCGCGCCCTCGTTCGCCCAGGTGAACACCGCCCAGGCCGAGAAGCTGGTCGAGCTGGTGCTCGCGGGCCTGGAAGTGGACGCCGGCGACTACGTGGCCGACCTCTACGCCGGCGCCGGCACCTTCACGCTGCCGCTGGCCGCGGCCGGTGCCTGCGTGGTGGCCGTGGAGTCGGCGGGCAGCTCCGTGCGCGATCTGCGCCGCAACGCCGAGCGGGCGGGCGCCGACATCGACATTATCGGCGGGGACGCCGCCCGGGAGCTGCTCGAGCTGGGCGAGCTGGACGCGCTCGTGGTGGATCCGCCGCGCGCGGGACTTGCCGACGGGGTCGTGGCCTCCATCGCCGCCGCCTCGCCGCGGCGCGTGGCCTACGTCAGCTGCGACGCGTCCACCTGGGCCCGCGACGTGGCCCGTTTCGAGCAGGAGGGCTACCGCCTTATCCGCGTCACCCCCGTCGACCTCTTTCCGCAGACCTACCATGTGGAAGTGGTTAGCATTTTCGAGCGGTCCGGCTCCTAACCTGCTAGAATCATTCCCCGTATGCAATGAGACGCGTTCGCGCCCGCAGCGCCCGCAAGCGCCGGCCGTCCGCGTCGCCGAGAACAAAGGAGGAGCCCCATGGCTCTCTACACCCCGGAATATCAGCCCACCGGCGAGGAGATCGCCGTCATCAACACCTCCAAGGGCCCCATCCGCGTGCAGCTGGCGGGCAATGACGCCCCCATCCACGTCGGCAACTTCGTGGAACTGGCCCAGAAGGGCTTCTACGACGGCCTGAAGTTCCACCGTTACGTGCCCGGCTTCGTCATCCAGGGCGGCTGCCCCAACACCCGCGAGGCGACTCCCGAGCAGGTGGCCGCCGGCCGCGCTCCGGGCATGGCTCCCTTCGGCACCGGCAACCCGGGCTACTCCATCAAGGAGGAGTTCACCACCAACCCGAACAACTCCCACGAGGACGGCGCGCTCGCCATGGCCCGCTCCATGGATCCCAACTCCGCCGGCTCGCAGTTCTACCTGTGCCTGGGCCCCCAGCACAACCTGGACTCCGGCTATACCGTGTTCGGCCAGACCATCGAGGGCAAGGACGTCATCGGCCAGCTGCGCGCCGGCGATGTCATCGAGTCCGTCGTCATCGAGAACGCCGCCGAGTAAGTACCGCGCCGCGCGAACGCCCGCGGCATCCCGTCCGCGCCGTGAGCGCTTTGCCTTGCGCCGCCTGAGCGGCGCCCCCTCCGAATGTCGAGTGAAGGAAGTCTATGAACAACGAGTTATTCGATCGAGCAAATGAGCGCTACCGCCTGCGCGACTACCGCGGCGCGCTGATGGCTTTCACGGAATGCTTGCAGGACACGAACTTCCCGCTCACTCCCGGGGAAATGGGCCTTCTCTACCACCAGATCGGCAACTGCCTGGTGAAGCTGAAGAACCCGCGCGAGGCCATTCAGGCCTACAGCCAGGCCACGGCCGATACGGCCTACCGGGCGCTGGCGACGGTGGAGTGCAACTTGGGCATGGCCTACGCGTCGCTGCGCGACTACACGAACGCCATCAACTGCTTCGAGAAGTCGGTGGCCGACACGACCAACCCCACCCCCTACAAGTCCTACATGGGCATGGGCAACGCGCTCATGAAGCTCGGCAAGTCCGCCGAGGCCGGCGTGGCCTTCCGCGAGGCCGCCCTGGACGAGTCGAACCCCGATCCCACCAAGGCGCTTTTGAACCTGGGCGTCTGCTTCATGGCCTTGAACCGCCCGGCCGACGCCGTGGCCTCCTACGAGAGCGCGCTGCAATTCGACATGCAGCCGGCCACGCGCAACAAGCTGCAGGCGAGCCTGGGACAGGCCTATGTGGCCTGCGGCCAGATGGAGAAGGCGGTGCATGCCTTCGAGGAGGCCATCGCCGACAAGACGTACTACCTGTCCGACTCGGCCAGCGTCGACTACCAGCGCGCCGTGGGTGCCGTGGCCCAGGGAACGTCCGAGCAGAACCAGGCCACCCAGGTGCTGCAGCTGGCCGATATGTCGGGGCTCGACGTGGCCGCCGACGGCACGAGCGTCTACGACGAGGGCGCCTACGAGGGCGGCGACGTCTCCGAGGCCTTCTATTACGACGAGGGCACCTACGAGGCCGACCCGGCGAGCTTCCCCGGCTACGTGGGCGCCTACGAGAACGTCGACAACGACCGGTTCTTCACGGCCACCGACGCCGAGCTCGAGCAGTGGTCGCGCGGTTTGGCCAAGCAGGATCGCAAGCGCCGCAACGTGGGTTTGAAGATCCTGCTGTTCTTCGTCATCGTCATCGTGCTGGCCGCCGCGGCCGGCGTGTTCGCCTATACCCAGGGCTACGGCTACCCCACGGTGCAGACGGTGACCCAGGAGCTGTTCAGCGACCCGTCCGGTGCGGCTGACAAGGTGTTCTCCGCCGATGTGGACAAAGATGCCATCCCGGCCATGCTCGATCCGGTGGTGACCGATTCCAACGTGACCATCGACGGCGTGAGCCGCTCCATGACCGAGTCCACGGTGTACGCCACGGCCAAAACCGAGGAGGGCGGGTCCGTGCAGTACCGCATCTCCATGGTGCGCGACGGCATCACGTGGAAGGTCAGCAACGTGGAGCTGTACTTCCCGAGCCAGGCCTAAAGCGCATCGGGCCGTTTTCCGATTTCAGCAAACCCGGCCCGCGCCTTGCGGGCCGTCTGCAAGCAAGACCCTCAAACGAAAGGATTTCCATGGCTATCCAGCAGACCTACTCCATGATCAAGCCCGACGGCGTGCGCAACGGGCACATCGGCGAGATCATCAACCGCTTCGAGCGCGCCGGCCTCACCATCGAGCGCATGGAGCTGGGCATGGTCACCCCCGAGCAGGCGAAGGCGAACTACGCCGAGCACGAGGGCAAGCCCTTCTACGACGGGCTGATCGCGTACATCACCTCCGGCCCCGTGGTGAAGATGGTCGTCTCCGGCGAGGGCGCCGTGGCCAAGTGCCGCTCGCTCATGGGCGCCACCAACCCGGCCGAGGCGGCCCCGGGCACCATCCGCGGCGATTTCGGCCTCATCATGGACGAGAACGTGATCCACGGCTCCGACAGCCCTGAGTCCGCCGAGCGCGAGATCAAAATCTTTTTTAATTAAAAAAGATTAAGCCGACACTGCGAAGCCCCAATGCACCGATATTTGGCGCTTTCTCGCTTGCCCTCACGTACCTTAGTACGCTCGGCCGCGAGACGCGCCAACTATCGGCACCTTGGGGCTTCTCGCTGACTTTGCCAATAACGTGAGTTGGCAATGATTCTATTGGAAAGCCCCGAAAGGGGCTTTTTGCGTCTCTGTCTGGTTTTTCTGGGCCATCGGCCTGCGCGAGGGAGTGGGGCGGCGGAAGAGCCGTTACTATGGAAGGAGACGGAACCGTTGCGCGAACCGTTGCGCGCGCAGGACGTAAGGAACAGAATCGCCTATGCTGTATCGCGTCATTGACGAGACGGAGGCGCCGGCGCTCGTCGCCGCCTTCATGGAGCGCTACGAGGTGGTGGCGCCGGTCAAGCGTGGGGACAAGTACGTGTTCTCCGCCGTCGATTCCTTCGACGAGATCGCGCTGGACTACCCCACGACCATCGCCTCTCCCAAGAAGTACCTCCTGCCGGCCAAAGAGACCCTCTTCGAGTTCGATGCCGCAAGAAACGAGGTGACCGACTACGCTGACGAGGTGCGCCCCCGGGTGCTCTTCGGCGTGCACGCCTGCGACATCAACGGCCTGCAGAACTTGAGCAGCGTCTTCAACGACCCGCGCTATCCCGATCCCTACTACGCGGCCCATGCCGCCGCCACGCTCATCGTCGGCGTCGCCTGCACGCCGTCGGCGAACTGCTTCTGCAACCTCATGGACGCCGAGGAGGCGCGGGCCGCCTACGACCTGTTCCTCACGAACATCGGCGGCCGCTACCTCGTCTCCATCGGCAGCGTCGTGGCGGCGAACATCTTGGAGGCGGCCTGCGATGTCCGCGAGGCCACCGACGAGGACCGCATCGCGTTTCGCGCCGCCACCCGCGCGCGCCAGGAGGCCTTCAACCGGGACATCCCCGATATCCAGGAGATCCCCATGCTCATGGACGCCTTCCACGAGGACGAGTTCTGGGAGGAGCTGGGCGGCCGCTGCCTTTCCTGCAACGCCTGCGCCAACGTTTGCCCCACCTGCTACTGCTTCGATATCCGCGACACGCTGGACCCGGGCGCGGCCACGGGGCGCCGCGAGCGCGTGTGGGACGCCTGCACCTCGCCGCAGTTCGCCATGGTCGCCGGCGGCCACAACTTCCGGCCCACGCCGGCCTCCCGCGTGCGGCACCGCATGTACCACAAGCTCAACGGCTTTCTGGCCAAGCACGACCGCAACCTCTGCGTGGGCTGCGGCCGCTGCGTTTCCGTCTGCAAAGTTGACATCAGCCCCATCGAGGTGCTGAAGTTCTTCGATCGAAAGGGGGCCTAAGAGCCATGGCGAACGACAACATCGTGGCCGTGCATCCCTTCCGCGACGCCGGGCGCGAGGCCACCGGCGCCGAGCTCATGCACGCGAACCCCTACCGTCCGTGGCCGGCGCGCATCACCTCCATCACCGAGCTCACGCCCACCGAGAAGCTCTTCGAGTTCCGCTTCGTGGACGAGCGCATCCGCGAGGCCTTCCGCCAGGAGCCGGGACAGTTCGTGGAGCTGTCCATCTTCGGCGTAGGGGAGGCGCCCATCTCCATCTCGTCGTCGCCCACCAAGCAGGGCTTCATCGAGCTGTGCGTCCGCCGCACGGGCCGGTTCACCGAGCGGCTGCACCAGATGCAGTGCGGCGAGATCGTCGGCATCCGCGGGCCCTTCGGCCGCGGGTTTCCCATCGATAAGATGCGCGGCCACGACGTGCTTTTGGTGGCGGGTGGCCTGGGCATCGCGCCTCTGCGCTCGCTCATCAACAACATCCACGACGAGCGCAGCGAGTTCGGGAAAGTCACGATCATCTACGGTTCCAAAAACCCCTCCGAGGTCATGTTCCGCAACCAGTTCGAGATGTGGAAGCACCGCAAGGACTTCGAGCTGCACCTGACCGTGGATCATCCCGACGATACGTGGGATGGGGAAGTGGGGCTGGTCACCAAGCCGTTCGAGCACTTGGAGATCGACCCGACGAACACCTTCGGCGCCCTTTGCGGGCCGCCGATCATGTACCGGTTCGTCGTGCAGGAGATGCGCAAGAAGGATATCCCCTACGATCGCATCTACATGAGCTTCGAGCGCCACATGAAGTGCGGCGTGGGCAAGTGCGGGCACTGCCAGGTGGGGCACCAGTACTGCTGTATCGACGGGCCCGTCTTCAACTATTGGGAAGCCAAGAACATTCAGGGGTCGATGTAAATGAGCGAGAACCTGTCACCGACCGCCGAGCGCCGTGCTCCCCGCGTGGTCGTTATCGGCCTGGCCAGCTGCTTCGGCTGCCAGATCAACATCACGAACATCGAGCGCCACCTCATGGACGTGCTCGGCCAGATCGATCTGGGATACTGGCAGCTGACAAGCTCGGTGCCGATGCCCGACGAGTTCGACGTGGCCGTCATTGAGGGCGCTGTCACCACCGAGGAGGCGGCCGAGATGGTACGCCGCGCCCGCGAGCGCGCGGGGAGCGTGATCGCCATCGGATCGTGCGCCGTCACCGGCGGCATCCCCGGCATGGCCTCGGGCGATCTGGCGGGTCATGTGGAGGCCGTCTACGGCGATGCGGCGCCCGATGCCTGCGGCGACCTGTTAGCGCCGCGGCCCGTGTCGGACGTGATCGACGTGGACGCAGAGGTGCGCTGCTGCCCGATTGACCCCTTCGAGTTCGTGCGCGTGCTCGACGGCGTTCTCTATGGAAGCAACCGGCTGCCGGCCACCTCAGCTTTGTGCGGCGAGTGCTCCCGCAACGAGAAGGGGTGCTTCTACAAGCAGGGCGTCATGTGCCTGGGACTCGTGACCCGGGCCGGCTGCGGGGCGAAGTGCCCGGCGCTGGGCCGTCCCTGCAACGGCTGCGCGGGGCTCTCTCCCGATTCCAACGTGGAGGCCGCCCGCTACGTCGTGGGAAAGCGCGGCCTTGAGGTCGCGCGCTTCAACGACGCCCTGGAGATGTTCAACGCCGTGGCGATAAACGCCGCGCAAGGGGAGGAGTAACCTCATGGCTGCCACCGAGATTTCCGTCGACCACATTGCCCGCGTCGAGGGCCACGGCGACATCCGCCTCGTTATCGAGGACGGCCAGGTCACGACCTGCGAGATGGCCGTGGTGGAGCCGGCGCGCCTGTTCGAATCCATGGTGCGGGGCCGCTCCTTCGAAGAGGTGCCCTACATCGCCTCCCGCGTCTGCGGCATCTGCTCGTCGAGCCACGTCGTCACCGACCTGCGCGCCATCGAGCAGGTCTTCGGTGTGGAAGTGACCGACCGCACCGAGGCCCTGCGGGAGCTTCTGCTCTACGGCTCCTACCTGCAGAACCACGGCACGCACCTGTTCGTGTTCGCCGCCCCGGACTTCTTGGGCCACAAGTCGGTGTTCCCGTTGGCCGAGGGCAACCCGGAGCTGTTCGAAAAGGCATTGGGGCTGAAGGCGCTGGGCAACGAGCTGTGCACCCTGGTGGGCGGCCGGTCCATCCATCCCATCACGGCGGTGGTGGGCGGGTTCACCCACGAGATACCCGCCGACGAGTACCTCCGCCTGGCCGAGGCCATGGATGCCACGAGGGAATTCGCTCTGGCCAGCGTGGACTTGTTCCGCGACTTCGACACGGTGGACGTGCAGACGGAAGGCGACCTGCTCGCCATGGTGGCCCCGGGAACCTATCCGGTGTGCACCTCCGACACCCTGCGCTTCGTTCGCGCCGGCTACGATTTCAGTGCCCAGGACGTGGAAGAGGAGATCGAGGAGTACCCGGTGGGGCACTCTGCCGCCTTCCTCGCCCGGGCGCGCCGCACGGGACGGCCCTATATGACCGCCGCCCTGGCCCGCGTGAATGCCAGCTGGGACGCGCTTTCCAAGGACGCGCGCTACGCCGCCGCCAAGGCGGGGCTGCGCCCCCCCGAGTACAACCCCTTCGCCAACAACATCGCCCAGGCGGTGGAGCTGGTGGACGTGCTCGACCGCTGCTCAGCGCTCTGCCGGCGCCTGGCCGCCGACGAGTTCGAGGGCTCAAGCGAGCCGGTGCCTTTCGAGGTGCGCGCCGGTCGTGGCGTGGGATTCACCGAGGCCCCGCGCGGGGCGCTGTTCCACATCCTGGACATCAACGGCGAGGGCCGCATCGAGCGCGCCTCCATCATGACGCCCACGGCCCAGAACATCGCGAACTTGGAGGCGGACATGCGCCAGCTCGCCGAGAAGATGGTCGCCGGGGGCTACGATGCCGACCTCATCACCCTGGAAGTGGAGAAGCTCGTCCGCGCCTACGACCCCTGCCTCTCCTGCAGCGTGCACTAAGCCTACCTATGGAGTTTCTAAGTCCCTAGGCCCCGTGTGATAAAATCTAAGGCTGACTGTAACCTATACGTATCCGAAGGGTTTGCCTGTATGTCATTCCTTGATTGGTTTTCGGGCCTGACCGGCCAGATGTCCGCGGACATGGCCATCGATCTGGGCACTGCCAATACCCTTGTTGCTATTACGGGGGAGGGCATCGTCATCAACGAGCCCTCCGTTGTCGCCATAGAAAAGTCCACTCAGCGCGTGCTGGCCGTCGGCCACGAGGCCAAGAACATGATCAACCACACGCCGGACGCGTTCTCCGCCGAGCACCCGCTCAAAGACGGCGTCATCGCCGACTACGATGTGACCGAGGCCATGATCTCGGCCTTCATCAACAAGGCGGCCGAGCGCAAGTACCCGTGGCAGCCCAAGCCCCGCATCGTCGTGTGCATCCCCTGCGGCGCCACCTCCGTGGAGAAGCGCGCCGTGTTCGAGGCCACCATTCAGGCGGGGGCCCGCCAGGCCTACCTCATCGAGGAGCCCATGGCCGCTGCCATGGGCGCCGATCTGCCCGTGACCGAGCCGACCGGAAGCATGGTGGTCGACATCGGCGGCGGCACCACGGAGGTGGCCGTCATCTCGCTCGGCGGCATCGTGACGTCCTCCAGTCTGCGTTTGGCCGGCAACCGGCTCGACGAGGCCATCGCCATGCACTTGCGCGATCTGCTCGGCATCAAGATCGGCGAGCGCACGGCCGAGGTTATCAAGATCAAGATCGGCTCTATCTTGCCCTTCGAGGACGGGCGCGAGCGCGATATGATCATCTCCGGCCAGGACGTCTACACCGAGCAGCCCAAGGAGGTCACCATCCAGTCCGAGGACGTGCGCGCGGCGCTTCAGGCCCCCATCGAGGAGATGGTGCTGCACATCAAGGACACCTTCAAGAAGACCAACCCCGACCTGGCCAGCGACATCATCCAGAACGGCATCCTGCTCACGGGCGGCGGCGGCCTGCTCTCGGGCCTCGACCGCTACCTCACCGACAAGCTTGAGATTCCCGTGTGGGTGTCCGAGACGGCGCTGACCAACGTGGTGTCGGGCTGCCTGAAGGTGCTTGAGACGCCGACGGCCCTCAAGCAGACGCTCATGCGCTCGAAGTAGGTCATTCGCTTCCTATGGCTCTCAACTTTCAGCAACACGAACCGGCCTCCACGGGCCGGCTCTCGCTCATTATCGCGCTGGCGGTCTCGCTGGTGTGCGTCGGCCTGTACCAGGCCGAAGGTGCCACCGGCCCCTTGCATTCCCTTCAGTCCGCCGTGGAAGGCGCCATGGTGCCCCTGCAGCGGGCGAGCGCGCCTCTGACCGAGGCCGTGGACGATGCCGGCGCCGCAGCGGCCGAGGGCGGCGTCACCGAGGAGACCTACGCGACGTTGCGCCAGCAGAACGAGCAGCTCGTGCAGCAGCTGGCCGCCGCCGAGGAGCAGCGTCTCGAGAACGAGCGGCTGCGCGGCCTTCTGAATCTGCGCGACACCTACGAGATCACCGGCGTGTCCGGCCGCGTCATCGGGCGGACCACCGACGCGTGGAACCAGACGGTGACCTTGGACGTCGGATCGAGCTCCGGCGTGGAAACGGGGCTCACCGTGCTCGGCCCCACGGGCGTCGTGGGCCAGGTCATCTCCGTGGACGGCGGCTCATGCCGGGTGCGCCTGCTCACTGACCCGCAGTCCGGGGCGGCCGCCATGGTGCAGTCGAGTCGGGCCGAGGGCATCGTGCGCGGCTCCATGGACGGCCTGCTCTATCTGGAGAACATCGGCGCGGATGTGAACGTGCAGGTGGGGGACGTGGTTCTCACGAGCGGCCTGGGCGGCAGCTACACCCGGGGCCTCATCATCGGCACCGTGGTGCGCGTCGAGGGCAGCGCCGGCAGCGACACGCGCAAGATCGTCGTGGCTCCCAACGACACCGTGAGCCTCATGGAGGAGGCGCTCGTGGTGTTCTCCGCGGCCGACGACGCCGCCGACCGCACCGTGACGGCGCCCACGAGCGCCGACGGCGGCGAGGGGGCGTCCGGCTCCGGCTCGGGCGACGGCGACGGCAACGGCAGCGGCGACGGCTCCGGCGACGATGCGGGCCGCTCCGACGGCACCGAAGGAGGCGAGGCCGCATGATGGAACTTTCCCGCGAGACGGTGGCGGGCGTCATCGGCGCCGCCATCGCCGTGCTTCTGCAGATAACCGTGGCACCGGCCATCACGCTGTTCGAGGCCGTGCCCAACTTCATCGTGGCCTTCTGCATCGTGCGCGCCGTGGCCACGCCGGCCGCGTCCGGGTCGGTCATGCCTCTGGTCCTGGGCCTTCTCTTCGACCTCATGGGCGGCGGTCCTGTGGGTGCTCTGGCCTTTGTGCTCGTGCTGGTAACGTTTCTGGCCTCGCGGCTGTTCATGGCGCTCAACAACGATACTCTGTTCATGCCGGTGGCCATCATGCTGGCGTGCATCATGCTCGTCGAGGTGATGTACGGGCTCATCGTCGTGGTCTGCGGCGCCGACGTGCCCTTGGGGGAGGCCTTCCTCTACCGCACGCTGCCCTGCATGCTCTACGACTGCGTCATCGGCCTTTTGCTGTATCCGATCGCCGCCCGGGTGATGGTCGATCGCCCGCGCGTCCAACCCGGGACGCCGGTCCTTCGCTAGGAAGGGGGAGCCGTGCTCGTAGCTATCATCGTCGCCGTTCTGGCGGCGGTCGTCGTCATTGTGGCCGTGGCAGCGGCCCTCGCCCTGCGCGCCCGCAAGGAGACGCCCTCGGTCGGGCGCGCCAAGGGAGTCTCGGAACTTTCCACCGTGGGCGTGGGAAGCTCGCCTTTCGAGCGCCGTTCCAAGGCTCAGGCCGCCCGCGAGGGCGATGTGACCGTGTCCAGCTCCGAGCCCGGGGCCGCGTCTAAGAAGCCCTCTGACGAGCTGGGACGCCGCTTCGCGGGTCTGGCGGCGGCGGCCGTGGCCATCTTCGGCGCCCTGTCGGCGAAGCTGTGGTCCATGCAGATCGCGGGATCTGAGGCCTACGCCCAGGCGGCGGAGGAGAACCTCTACACCACGGTGAAGACGCCCGCCCCCCGTGGCTGCATCTACGACACCAACGGCGAGGCTTTGGTGGTGAACCGCCCGAGCCAGACCGTCGTGGCCGACCCGGAGGTGGCCGACAACCGCGATGTCGTGCGACGGCTCTCCACGGTGCTGGGGCTTCCCGCCAACGTGGTGCTCCAGCGCATCAACGATGCCGCCGCCGGCGCCCAGAGCCTGCGCGTGGTGGGGGAGGACGTCCGCCTGCGCGACGTCGCCTTCATTGCCGAGCACGCCGACGCCTTCCCCGGCATCACCGTGGAGGAGCGCTCCCAGCGCGAGTACCCCTACGGGGCGCTCGCGGCCCATGTGCTCGGCTACACGTCCATGGCGACGCCCGAGTCTCTGGAGAACCAGGCTGCCGGCCGCGACGTGCTCGCCATCGACACCATCGGCAGCGCCGGGGTGGAGGCCACCTACGACGCGTACTTGTCCGGCGAGCACGGCGAGAGCCAGGTCATGGTGGACGCCAACGGCCGGCGCATCTCGGTCATGAGCGACATCAAGGATACCAAGGGCAACGACCTCTACCTCACCATCGACGCGCGCGCCCAGTACGTGGCCGACGCGGCCCTGGCCAAGCTCATCGCGCCATCGGGCGGCGTCATCGGCACGGGCAAGGGCTCCAAGGGCGCCGTCGTGGCACTCGACGTGACCGACGGGTCGGTGCTCGTCATGGCGAGCTTCCCCACCTTCGACCCGACGAACTTCACCGGCTCCATTCCCACGGAGCTGTGGGACAAATACCAGGAGAAAGGTGCCTACGCCCCCCTGAACAACAACGTGGTGTCCGGCCAGTTCATGGCCGCCTCCACCTTCAAGGCCTTCACCTCCTTAGCCGGCCTGGAGTACGGCTTCGCCACGGAGGGCAGCTCGTGGAACTGCACGGGCAAATGGGACGGCTTCGGCACCGGGGACGTGCAGCGCTGCTGGAAGCACGACGGCCATGGGACGCTCGATCTGCACGGGGGCATCGTGAACTCCTGCGACACGGTCTTCTACGAGATCGGCAAGGCTTTCTACGACCACGGGGCCGCCGGCACCGGCGAGATATCGGAGACGGCGCTCCAGGACTACCTGGGGCAGTTCGGCTTCGGCGAGAAGACCGACATCGATTTGGGCGGCGAGGCCGTGGGCGTCATCCCCACACCGGCCTGGAAGGCCGAGCGCTGGCAGAACGTGCCCTCCGAGGCCACCTTCCGCGGCGGCGACTACACCAATATGATCATCGGCCAGGGCGACGTGCTCGTGACTCCTTTGCAGGTGGCCTGCGCCTACGCCGGCGTGGCCACGGGCCGCATCATGCGGCCCCATCTTCTGAAGGAGGTGCGCAACAGCGAGGGCGAGACGGTCGTCACCTACGAGCCGGTCGTCGAGCGCACGCCCGAGGTGACCGAGGCCCATCTGGCCTACGTGCGCGACGCGCTGCACGGCATGGTGCAGGAGTCCCATTCCGTGGGGCCCTTGTTCGAGGAGCTGGGAATCGACGCGGCCGGCAAGTCCGGCACCGGCGAGAAGCAGGATCAGAACGACACGGCCTGGTTCGTGGCCTATGCCCCCTACAACGACCCGAAGTACGTCGTGGCCTGCGTGGTGGAGCAGGGCGGCGGCGGGTCGGATACGGCGGCGCCGGTGGTGGCCGAGGTCATGGGGGCGCTCATGGATTGCGCCGCCGGCACGTCCCAGGTGAAGCCGGCGCGCATCTCCGGCTCGCCCGGCGAGTCGGTCGCCATCGCCAACGATTCCGGCGGCCGTGAGGACTAGCATGGCCCAGCAGCTTCCCCAAATCCACTCGGTTCATTCCAGCCAGCGCCGACCGGCCCACGGCTCGGCGCGCCCGGCCGCGCCCTCGCTGCTCTCGCGGGTGCCCTGGGGCTTCCTTGCCGTCATCGCGGTGCTCGTCGCCTACGGCCTGGTGGTCTGCTGGTCGGCAGTCCAGGGGGATGCCGACTACAACTTCATCCGCCAGCTGCAGGGCGTGGCGGTGGGGCTCGTGGCCATGGTGGCCCTGTGGGCCTTCGACTACCGGCGCCTTTCGAACCTCACCACGGCGCTGCTCGTCATCAACGTGGTGCTCATCCTTCTGCCCCACATTCCGGGCCTCGGCACCGACGCGGGCATGGGGGCGAAGTCCTGGATCAAGATCGGCATGCAGGTGCAGCCCGGCGAGTTCGCGAAGGTCACGGTGGTGCTCTTCGCCGCGAGCCTTCTGGCCCGCTACCAGGGCACGCTGGACGATTGGCGCGAGTACTGCAAGGTGCTCGGGATGCTGCTCGTTCCGTTCGCGGCCATCATGACCCAGCCGGATTTGGGCACGGGTCTGGTGTACCTGGCCATCTCGGCGGTGGTGCTCGTCATGGGAGGCGCCAAGGGGCGCTACCTGCTCATCACGCTTATCGCCGGCATCGCGGCCATCGCGGCCGTGTTCGCCGTCGACGAGCTGCTGAAGTACCAGCAGTCCGACGGCACGTGGGAGTACCGCCTCTTGAAGAACTACCAGCGCAGCCGCCTGCTCGTGTTCCTGAACCCCGAGGGAGACCTCTCCGGCGACGGTTACAACCTCGCCCAGGCCAAGATCGCCATCGGCAGCGGTGGCCTGTTCGGCAAGGGCATCGGCAACGCCACGCAGTCGACCCACGGCTTTCTGCCCGAGGCCCCCACGGACTTCATCTTCTGCGTTCTGGCCGAGGAGTTCGGGTTCGTGGGCGTCATGGCGCTCATCGGCCTGTACGCCCTGCTCATCGTGGCGTGCCTCTCCATCGCCCGGCGCGCCGACAACCTCTTCGGCATGCTCATCGTCATGGGCGTCATCGGCATGTGGCTCTTCCAGATTTTGGAGAACATCGGCATGGACTGCGGCCTTATGCCCATCACGGGCATCCCGCTGCCCTTCGTCAGCTACGGCTCCTCGTTCATGGTCGTGAACTTCGCGCTCATCGGGCTCATCGGCTCGGTGTACTCCCATACGTCCACGCAGTCCGGCTTTGCCCGGACTCCCTCTCACGGAAGGAAGGCCTCATGAATCTTCCCCTGGATATCCCCGCCCTCCTGAAGGCGGCCACCGATATCGACGAGGCGCGCAACACGCCTCTGGCGGTGTCGGTCTACATCGACGAGACGGCCCCGGGCGATGTGGTGGGCCATGTGCGCAGCGCCTTTGCGAGCGCGGGGGCCAAGACCCGGGTGACCATCGGGTATTTGGACGACAACCTGCTCGCCGAGCCCTACGGGGCCGACGACATGGCGGTCATCGTCGCCGGGGATTCGCCCCGCATCGGCGAGCAGGCGGCCCACATCCGCGGCGCCGGCATTCCGGTCATGGTGGCCACCACGGCCCCCCACGCCGTGGCCGCAGCGGCCGAGGCGGCCGGCTGGCCGGTGCCCGAGGGGGACATCGTCGCGCCGAACATGACCAATCCCACGCCCTTCGGGGACGCCGCCCGGGCGCTAGCGCGCCGCATCACTGCTGGCAGCACCGCCAACGAGGCGCCGAATGCCGCAGCGGTTGAGGCGGCGAGCGCGGCCGAGGCGGCCATCGAGGACATCGAGCACGCCCTGCCTGTGGAAACCGAGCCTGCCGATGCCGAGCCCATTCCCTTGGACGGGGAGGGCGCGGCCACGCTGGACCGCCGCATGGGGGAGTGGATCATCGCCGCCTGCAAGGACAAGCGCCTCGCCTTCGCGCTGGCGTTCCCCTTCGTGCGCCGTCCGCTGTCCTTAGATGCCGTGCGCGCCACGTCTGTGCAGAACGCCGGCGTGGGCGTGGTGGTGTTCATCCCAGGGGCCGACATGCCCATCATGACGCTCAACCAGGCGAAGATGCTGCTGCAGATCGCCGCCGCCTACGGCCAGCCGCTGTCGGCCGAGCGCATCAAGGAGCTGGCGGCGGTCGTCGGCGGGGCGTTTCTGTTCCGCAACATCGCGCGCACGGCCGTCGGCGTGGTGCCGGTGCTCGGCTGGGCCATCAAGGGGGCCGTGGGATTCGCGGGCACCGAGGCCATGGGGCACGCGGCCATCGAGTACTTCGAGGCCGGCGGCGACATCGTCGGCGTGGCGTCGGTGGTGCAGAAGGCCCGCGACGAGGCGGTGGAGGCCGCGTCGAAGGCGGCGGCAACCCCTGCCGGCGGCAAGGTGATCGAGGCCGCCCGCGGGGCCGGGGCCTCGGCCTTCCGTACCCTGCGCGGCAAGGGGAAGGGTGCTGGCAAGGGAGGCGCCCGTGGCTAGGCGCGATCTGTGGCCTCGGGTGGAGCCTTTGCTCTCCCGGGTGGAGCGGCCGGCCCGCTACCTGAACCACGAGTGGGGCTGCGCCGCGCCAGTGGCCGAGGGCGATTTCGCTTTCTGCATGATCTACCCGGACACCTACGAGTTGGGCCAGGCCAACCAGGCCGTGCGCATCCTCGTGAACGCCGTGAATGCCATGGGCGGCATGGGGGCCGAGCGGGCCTTTTTGCCTGCGGTGGATATGGCTGATCTCATGCGCGAGGAGGGCGTGCCGCTGTTCTCGCTGGAGAGCTGCCGGCCCGTGGCCGACTTCGACGTGGTGGGCATCACGCTGCCCCACGAGCTGGCCGCCACCAACGTGCTGGAGACGCTGGATCTCGCCGGCATCCCGCTGCGCGCTGCCGACCGCGCCGAGGGCGACCCCATCGTGCTCGCCGGCGGCCCGTGCGCCTACAACCCGGAGCCCTACGCGCCGTTCTTCGACGTCATCTTGGTGGGGGAGGGCGAAGAGCAGCTGCCCGAGGTGCTGGCGCTCATCCGCGAGCTGCGCGCGTCCGGCGCGCCCCGGGCCGATATCCTGCGCGAGGTGGCGCGGCGCGTGGGGGGCGCCTACGTGCCGAGCCTGTACCGCTGGCGCAGCGAGGACGAGGCCCAGGCTGCCGGCAGCTGGGCGGAGCCCCTGTTCGACGACGTGCCGCGTGTGGTGCACAAGCGCGTCTTCGAGGGTTTCGCCGACAGCCCGGCACTCGAGCCCATGATCGTGCCCTATACGGAAGTGGTGCACGACCGGCTGAACGTCGAGATCCTGCGCGGCTGCGCGCGGGGTTGCCGTTTCTGCCAGGCGGGCATGATGTACCGCCCGGTGCGGGAGCGCTCGGCCGACAACATCGTGGACGCCGTGGCGCGGGGCCTCGCCGAGACCGGCTACGACGAGGTGAGCCTGACCTCGCTCTCCTCCACGGATCACTCCCAGATCGCCGAGATCTTAACGCGGGTGAACGCCGACTGCGCCGGGGCCGGCGTGCGCGTGAGCGTGCCCTCCCAGCGCCTGGACGCCTTCGGGGTGGAGATGGCCGAGCTCGTGGCCGGCCAGAAGAAGGGCGGCCTCACCTTCGCGCCCGAGGCGGGCACCCAGCGGCTGCGCGACGTCATCAACAAGAACGTCACCGAGGACGACCTGTTCGCCGCCATCGACGCCGCCTTCGCCGCCGGCTGGCGCCGCTGCAAGCTGTACTTCATGGTGGGGCTGCCCACCGAGACCGACGACGACATCAAGGGCATCGCGAGTCTGGCCCAGCGCGCCTACGACCGCGCCAAGGCCGCCGTGCCGCCCGAGCAGCGCGGCAGCGTGCGCATGAGCGTGTCCTGCGCGGTGTTCGTGCCCAAGGCCCAGACTCCCTTCCAGTGGGACGGGCAGATCTCGCCGGAGGAGACGCTGCGGCGCGTGGGACTGCTCAAGCGCTCGGTGAAGTACAAGGCGGTGGACGTGCACTACCACGACCCCGCGACGTCGTTCGTCGAGGCGGTCATGAGCCGAGGCGGCCGCGAGGTGGCCGATTGGGTTGAAGCGGCGTGGCGCCGCGGCGCCCGCTTCGACGCTTGGACGGAGCTCTTCAACGAAGAGGCGTGGACGGGCGCCGCTGAGGAGCTGGGGCTTGATCCCGCCGCGATCGCCCAGGCCGAGTTCCCGACCGACTACGTGCTGCCCTGGGCGCACATCACCGCCGCGGTCTCACCGAAGTTTCTCGCGCGGGAGAGGGAGCGCGCCGCTGCCGGCATCGCGACGCCGGACTGCACCTTCGAGAACTGCTCCGCCTGCGGCGCCTGCCCCACGCTAGGCGTCGACATCGAGCTGCAGCAGGAGCGCGAAGGCAAGGAAGCGGCCCCGGCGGCCAATCCGTACCGCAAGGTCGTGCATCCCAGAGAGGCCGAGCCCCCATGCCATCCCGATCAAGCGCGGCAAGCTGAAGGATCTACCGAAGAGGAGGCGATCCGATAATGGCCGATCCCCGTTTGTTCCGCCTGCGCGTCACCTTCCATGAGACTGGACGTTTGGCCATGCTGTCGCATCTGGAGCTGGCCCGCGCCCTCGAGCGCGCCGTGCGCCGAGCGCAGCTGCCCTTCGCGGTGAGCCAGGGTTTTTCGCCGCACATGCGCATCGCCTTCGGGGCGGCTCTGCCCGTGGGGGTGGGAGGCACCGCCGAGATATTCGATCTGTTCCTCACCGACTACGTGCCGGCGCCCCGTGCCCTTACGGCGTTGCAGGAGGCGAGCCCCGCCGATCTGTACCCCACAGAGGCACGCTACATCGAGGCGCGGGACGCAGCCGCCAGTGTGGCGCTGCCGGTGAGCACCTACGAAGTCGTGCTCTCCGAGGCCCCGCGTGCCGTCGTGGTTCCCGAGGCGATCACCGTCGTGCGCAAGAAGAAGGAGAAGACGCTCGTGCCGTCCGACTTTCTTGTAGGGCCGGTGTCCCTGGACGGAGCCACGGTGCGCTTTTCTCTGGAGGCCAAGCCCACGGGATCCTTGCGCGCCGACGCCTTCGCCCGCGAGCTCGTCCGCGAGACTGTCGCCGCAGGCCACGTTTCGGAGGATCTGCGGCCGATCACCTTCCTGCGCGTCGACCAGCGCGCAGCCGACGGGCAGTAGCGGCCGATTTCGGGTATGATGTAGAAGTCAGGAGATGAAAGGAAGACCCATGGACGATTGCCTGTTCTGCAAGATCGTGTCCGGCGAGATCCCGTCGGCCAAGGTGTACGAGGACGATGTGTGCTACGCCTTCGATGACATCGAGCCCGAGGCGCCGGTGCACACCCTCATCGTGCCGAAGACCCACTACGACAACTTGGCCGCCGGCGTGCCGGCCGAGGTCATCGGGCATATGATGAGCGTCGTGCCCGAGGTGGCGCGTTTGAAGGGCGTCGGCGAGTCCGGCTATCGCACCGTGGTGAACACGGGCCCCGACTCGGCGGCCACGGTGAATCACCTGCACATTCACGTGCTCGGCGGCACCAAGATGGGCCGCTTCACCTTCGAGGGCTCCTTCCGCGAGGCGCAGTAGGAAAAAATCTCGAAAAAGGGGCTTGTGCGGAAGAGCGATTCTGTTAAACTATACGGGCTGCTGAAACACGGGGTGTTAGCTCAGTTGGTTAGAGCGCCGGCCTGTCACGTCGGAGGTCGCG